>VSSQ01000085.1_pt1 | contig 133008 bp, 127 predicted proteins | sample 4763081 | NCBI WGS metagenome assembly VSSQ01 (sample SAMN12137344, study PRJNA551015) | bioreactor metagenome | isolation source: SDC9 anaerobic chlorinated ethene degrading culture | place: USA: Knoxville, Tennesee | collected 2015-01-01 | reverse complement strand
AATTTCGACATCAAGCCCTTAAAAAAGTTGTCTGATTTACTGTTGACAATCCACATTACCTTATTTGGATTCTAATATATTGCCTTTGATAACTTAAATTAAGGAGACCGCTTTCGCGGTCTAGCTAGTTGGTCAATTTTTCATCATCCTGCTGGGTAGCTAGTCCTAACGCTACCAGATTATCAAGACCATTGATACCAAACTCTTTGTCATACTTTTCGAAGAATTTCATTTCCTTTTCAAATCGTTCGCTAACAGGCATTTTTAAGATGGCCGCTTCTCCGTAATGCCGGATAAAATCGCGACGAGCCAACCGTTCTAAGAGCTCTTCCCAAAAGGTAGCATTTTCAAAATTCTCAATCTTAGCAGTAACATCACTGCCATTTAAATGCTGTTTCGTCAGATAATACAAACCAGTTTCCTTATTCCGATCGACACAATCATCAAGTCCATACTCACCGGCTAAAGACATGATTCTCTGCTCAAACTCTTTAAAATGGCTCAACGCAGGACTGGCTTCCTCCTCGTGAGCTCTGGTAACCCAATCTGCTATGTATAAAACATCCAATAGGGTTTCATATTCTTTTTTAGTAAGATTAATCTTCATCATGCTCTCCCTGTTTTTTATAATTTAACGTATGATTACTATAGCATTACACCCGGTTAAAGACAATATCCTTGATGACCTCGCCAGCTATGATCAATCCTGCGACAGATGGCACGAAGGAAACACTGCCAGGAATCTGGCGGCGGGCCGTACATTTTCGTGTTGTTCCCGTCGGACAGATACAGCCTTTAGCACAGCTAGTTTCGTCAGTTTCCACAGGAATTAACGGTTCTTCTTTAGAATAGACCACCTTCAAAGCGGTTATTCCCCGTTTTTTAAGCTGCTGACGCATAACTCGCGCCAGCGGGTCAACTGAGGTACTAAAGATATCGGCCACTTCAAATTTAGTAGGATCAAGTTTATTACCCGCCCCCATTGAGCAAATAATCGGGATATTAAATTGCTTGGCCTTCATCACTAAGTCCAGCTTAGCAGTAACAGTATCGATCGCATCAACGATATAATCATAATCTTCACGAATTAATTGATCAGCCGTATCAGGAAGATAAAACTCCTGAAAAGTCTCAACTTGAGCCCGGGGATTTATTTCAAGAATACGACGTTTCATAGCCTCAACCTTAGGCTGACCGACCGTCTTAGTTGTCGCATGAAGCTGCCTGTTAATATTTGTCCGGCAAATACAATCATCATCAACAAGAATAAACTTACCCACTCCAGCCCGAACCAGCCCTTCAACAACAAAACTACCGACTCCGCCAATCCCAAAAACAGCTACTTTACTTTCGGCTAACTTAGCCAGACCTGCTTTACCAAGTAATAATTCAGTGCGTGAAAACTCATTCAAACCTACTTCACCCTTTTATTATAAAGTGAGACTTAATTCAGGTGGATTTTTAACTCCACCTGAATCCTAATCGAACCGTATCCAGGGACCAAGCCGCTCGCCTATGCCCGTAGGGGTATCACTCCATCTTGTAGAAGAAGAAGAGCGGCTTGGTCATCGGACAAAATTGCTTAACCTATTTTTGATAATTCGCTAGCCAGCCTGTTATATCCTGTCTAATTTTGCCGAATTTAGACCCCGTTCACGTCGTTTTGTTCAATCACCAAATCGTTTCTAAGTCTGACTTAATTAGTTTAACCACCGCACCAAAAACAAACCGCCAGTAAATTCATCATCACTGGCGGTTCGAACATTAACTTGCTTTTCGGGAAGAATCCCCCTGACTGTTAGCCTGTTCTTGTTCCTTAACATGGGTCAAATAGAGCTGTGTTTCTTTAACAACAACACCAGATAGGGCCAACAACGCAATCAAGTTAGGAATTGCCATCAATCCATTAACAATATCGGCAATCAGCCAAATAGCTTCAAGTTTTAAAAAGGCTCCTGCCGCTACCAGCGCAATAAAAATACAGCGATAAGGTTTGATGCTCTTTACGCCAAAAAGGTATTCACAGCACCGCTCACCATAGTAGTTCCAACCAAGAATTGTCGTAAAAGCGAACAACGACAGTCCAACGGTTAAGACTAAGGGTCCAAATTCCGGAAAGGCTGAAGCAAAGGCGACCTGTGTCAATGCCGCGCCTTTAAATTCAGTGCTCCAAGCATCTGTAACAACCAAAGTTAACCCTGTCATTGTACAAATGATAATTGTATCAATAAAAGTGCCTGTCATAGATATAAGCCCTTGCTCGGCGGGCCACTTTGTTTTAGCAGCCGCCGCAGCAATCGGCGCGCTCCCAAGACCTGATTCATTAGAAAAAACCCCACGAGCAATACCATTTCGAATGGCCATCATGACGGTAGCACCTAGAAATCCACCCGTCGCAGCCGTGCCTGTAAAGGCATTTTCAAGAATCAGCGCAATGGCGCCAGGTAGTTTATCCGCAAAAACGATCAACACACCTGCACAAATAACAATATAGAAAATTGCCATAAACGGGATAATCTTACTGGAAACATTTGCGATACTTTTCAACCCGCCAAGCGTAATTAATGCCACCAGGGTTGTGATAACAGCCGCTGTAACCCAAACCGGCGTGCCTGTTGTCAGCCGCACGCTCTCAACAATAGCGTTTACCTGCGGAAACGTTCCGATACCAAAGAAAGCGACAAGCACACCACAGGCGGCAAACATAACTGCCAACGGTCGATATTTCACTCCCATACCCTGTTCGATATAATGCATCGGGCCACCGGCAACCTGTCCATTTGCATCAAAACCACGAAATTTCACAGCCAAGAGTCCTTCGGCATATTTAGTTGCCATTCCAAAAAAGGCTGCCATCCACATCCAAAATATTGCCCCTGGTCCCCCTGCGGATACTGCTGTTGCTACACCGACAATATTGCCTGTGCCGACAGTGGCAGCCAGCGCTGTACAAAGTGCCCCAAAGCTATTCACGTCACCTTTACCTTCGTTCTTAGCGGTAAAAATCAGCTTCAACGCCAATGGCAAACGTAAAACCTGTAGAAGATTCAGCCTCACTGTGAGAAAAATCCCGGTTCCCACGAGCAAGATGAGAAGCGGCGGCCCCCATACCAAGCTATCAATACTGTCCAAAACCTTAACGAAATCCATGTCACCATCTCCTTCTAAAGTGAGACTTGATTCAGATGGAGTTATAACTCCACCTGAATCCTAGTCGAACCGTATCCAGGGACTTAGCCGCTCTTAGTACCGCTTGTTGAAGCGGGAGTCTTAGAGCGGGTTAGTCATCGGATAAAATTAAAAAAGAGCCAAATCGTTTGATTTGACTCTGGCGACAAGACGCAATGAAAATGAAAAATCACACCCAAAGAATAAAAATACCTTTGTTTGATTCAGCGCCTCTGTCCTTTTGCCTGAGAGATTTAACAGCTTATGCTGTATTGCCCCTTCGGCGCCCTTTTTCAGGGTCTCTCCAGAGTCCCGTCCAGCTACGGTCTTGCCTGGTAGTTCCAGGCGCCTGAGAGTGTTACTCCTTCGGCAGGCCACAAGGGCCATTCTTCCGTTAGCCTTCATTCGGAAGTATTCTGTTATTTAACACTGCTTCATATTCTATTACATCACAGCACCATCGTCAATAACTTGGTGCATTCTATTGGTGTTTGTTTTTCTTGTCAAAAAATTATGATCTGTATGATGGGTATTTCCAGCTAGTTAATCTGTAAAGAAAACCTGTAATATTCTGTAAACATGCGTTCTTTTCCGAGCATTATGCGAAGTGGGCTTGCAGCGTCATTTTAAATTTAAAAACTTCATATCCGATTATTTATCGCCTGTTTATTTGTTTTATAATCATTTAATCAAATTAATATGGTCATCCATTCAATAAAGCCGATTTAGTTCTGGTAACGCGATCTAATGCCTTTTTCTAAATTGTTATAATTTTTTAGATTTATTCATAAAAGTTATTGCAATTATGACAACTTATGTTATAATCAAATTACAAAACAGAAAAGGAGTGACCGACTATGTCAACAGTATTAGCTACAAAGGCCGCCCCTCAAGAACATAATGCAAATTCTCCATTTATGTTGTTCACACTAACCGTATTTATGATGGCTACCTTAGGTGGTGCACTTGGATTGCTTCATATTTTACACTAAAAGTTCGGAATAATATTAAAATGTACAAAAAGGATGCTAAATTAGCATCCTTTTTCATTTTTAGAACAAACAATTACTCTCCCTAAAAACTTTCGACATTATTATAAGGATCCCAGTTAGTCATTTTACGCAACTCCAGCTGCGCTTCTTTAATTTCGTCCAACAGTCTATTCTTATCACGCGGCAACGTTCCAGCAAAAGTAGCATAATTTGAGATGTGATTACTGCGGAACAGGCAGTGGCTTTGCGACGACAACTCAATATCATTGAGCAGCTGCTGCAACTCGGCCATAATTTCAGCCGGTGACAATAGTTCAAATTCACCACGCTCAAACTCGGCCAGAAGTTCGCTGCCGCGATACATCATAAGGGTTAGAGCACTCAGCATATTCGGACGGATTGCATTAATCGCCTTAGCAGTGTTGGCAGCATGAGCTTCCGAGGCCGGCTTGCCGCCAAGCCCTAGGATGACCATGAGCGAAAGTTTTATCTTGGAAGCTGTTATCCGTTGACCTGCCTCAATCGACTGGGCAGCCGTCACGCCTTTGTTAACACGGGCCAGCGTCGCATCATCACCCGACTCCATACCATAATAAACCAACTTAAGTCCAGCGTCATAAAGGGCTTCCAGGTCGGCCGGTGTTTTACGAAGAATATCGAGCGGCCCAGCGTAGCTTGAGACCCGCTGCAATTTAGGAAAGGTCTGTTTTAAAATATGTAAAATATTTAGCAACTTATCAGTCGACAAAGTCAGCGCATTCCCGTCCGCCAAAAATACCCGCCTGATATTTCCACGATATGGCATAGCGCCTTCTATTTGCCGCATAATTTCTTCCATAGGCCGAATCCTAAACTGCACTGTTCGGTACATATTGCAATAGGTACATTGATTATGTGAGCACCCTATTGTAACTCGCAGAATAAAACTATGCGCCTCACTGGGCGGGCGAAAAACCGGTCCTTCGGCATCATCAAAGTACATGAAATCCTCCAAATCTTAAAAACCTGTCGGATGAGTATTATCCCCCGACAGGTTTTTATTGTTTAACTGTTAATTATAATATCGTTCAATTTACGTTTAGGAACATGATGAACTTTTTGATTGTCGCGCCAGTACTTAATATCCTCACCAGGCTCGATCTCATCAATAACCACTGTTTCTTTTGGTTTACCAATTGCCACAACAAACAATACTTCGTACTTATCGGCGATTTCAAGCACTTCAGCAATTTTCTGCCGTTGAATGCTGGCTAAGATACATCCGCCTAATCCCTTCTCTACCGCCCCTAGCAGTATACTTTGAGCCGCAATACCGTGGTCAACCCCGGCCACCATTGGGATAGTTGTGTCCTTCAATATAATGATATAAGCAGGCGGCCGTTCCCCTTTATCAGGGCCCGGCCATTCTTTCAGATAGCCAGCCCAAGCCAGGGTAGGATGAATTTTCTCGACAACAGCTTCTTCACAGGCAATAAAATACCGCAGCGGCTGTGTGTTGCCACCTGTTGGCGACAGTCTGGCATTATCAACAAATGAAATCAACGTTTCCTTTGATACTTTCTCTTCTTCATAATAACGACGGTAGCTTCGGTTTTTCTTAATTAATTCACTAATCATGATAGCCCTCCTTTTTAGAAATGATTTATTAACAACAGGTAATATTACCTGTATTAATTCCTTTTCTTAGGGATTCCATATTCTTAACCGCCTTCCTCCTTTTTAAGTCATTTTTTCAAAAAATGCCCTACCTCTAAATCGAAAACATAGTAATTTGACAATACTTTATTGTATATACTTCCCGTTTTTTACGCGCCACCAGGATACCGCACGAGCCGCGTCGATATGTTGCGAAATGACTGTTTTATAAGGAAGGCGAGCTTGATTGCCACTGCCAAATACTTCTATCTTTGCCCCATCACCGATTTCGGCGATAGAATGATCCGTAATCCAAAAACCATAATTAAACCCAATTGTACTGCCGTTAGTCAGACTATTGCCAACAGCGTAATATTCAAAACCTTTCGGTGCAATCAATTCAACAATCGTCGGGGTTATATTAATATGACTACCCGCCGCATTGCTAGGAAAAAGCTCCTTAGTGACCCCTTTTCCATACACAACAAACGGCACAGCATAGCGCTTATACAGACCGGGACTCGCTTCAATATTAAACCTGTCGGCATGATCGCCTGTAATCACAAATAAACTGTCAGGATATTGACCGCGCATAGTATGGACAAACTCGGCCAGCATTTTATCGGCATACCAAAAGTGGCCCAACTTAGCCAGCATATCTTGATCATTGCGAACCCTTTCCGGAAGTCCGCCACTAATGCGAACAGGATCAAATCCTTCCTGCTCTAGATCAACAGTATAGGGCGCATGGTTGGATACTGTCAGAACGACATGGAAAGTCGGCAAATCAGGATCAATCGATGACCCAACTGCGTTGAATAAATATTTATCGTCACAACCCCATACATTACCGGCTTTACTCTCAAAATCACCATAAGCATGAAACTCATCAAAACCCTGGGCAAGAGTAAAATCTTTAATCCGCTCCCAGGAATCGGGCCCGGCATACCAAAAGCAGGTCCGGTAACCCATTTTTTTCATCTGAACAGCAAGTGATGAGACATAAAACTCTTTATAAGTTTCCGCCTGATAATTGAGGTATAAATTAACCTCTGGAAATCCGGTAACAATCCCATTAATCCCAGCGATAGTGCCCATTCCATTCGGCAAAAATGCTGGAACATAGGCTGCATCATCACTGGCAATGATGTTCTTTAGTCCATCAGCAAGATTTAGCTCTTTATATTCCGGTAACAGGGGCCAATTGGCATAACTTTCAGCTACAATTAAAAAAACATGGCGCGGTTTAGCCAACTTTGCCCCTTGAGCCGTCTTTTTTAAATAATCATCGATTAGCGTAGTTTTAACCGTATGCCCGGCTAAATATTCACCATAATCATTCATTTTGTCTACATCGATAGCCACTCCGGTAGAAGCCTGCAGACGCTCGTGCATGGCATAAGCCCGGTAAAGCGCCTGGACATCGTCCAAGATGGCTTCATTGAGCAAATCATCCTTTGTGACGCCTGCGTTTTCCCAGCTTACATCATGGGCATAGGTAAGACTGCCACCAAACCGAGTAAACATAACAAAAAAGCAGACTCCACCGACAAGGCCTGTCCGAAATGCCCAGCGCATCCACCGCCGATTATAACGGGGCAACACAAAGGTCCCGATCCTTAACCACCTCTTTAGGACATAGCCCAACCCGATACTAATTACTGTCGCCGCCAACAATCGCGGCACCAAGTCATATTGTTGAATTAAAGTAACAAACAGTGCCTGAACATCATCCCGGAAGGTATTAAACAAAAATTGGTTAAAGGCCATGTGAAACTCCTCATAATAAGGGATACGGGCAAAAAACAGCAAGGTCAGCCCACCGATAACCGCATAACCAAACCAGAGTCTGACAAGCCCTAACTTGCGTCCGGACACAAGCAAGCTTATGCAGGTACAGAACACAAAAGGCAGCGCAACTATCAGTGCAGTGCTTTTCAGACTAATCCGCAGTCCAACATATAAAGCTGTGCCGATATCTTTAATCGTTGCCGCTTCACTCAGATGCGCGCTCATCACAGCGATAAAACACACCCGGTACAAGCAAAACAAGCCAATAATAAACAAATAAAGCTTAAAGTCTTGTTGTAGGTTCCGCCAAAAACCTTCCCATCGTGGCACGCTAAACAATCATCCTCTCTCTGTGGATCCTCTCTAAGTCTAACCCCTAATACAGGTATTTTCAATAAAAAAATCCAAACACGTGGTGCCCTCCAGATGCTTGTGTTGAATAACGTTTACATAATAATTATTTTCTGTTATAATGATACCCTGAGCCTCGCAGCTGAGGGATTCACTAGAACAGGAGGTATGTGCATGCGAAAGTATAAGTACCCTATTGTGATCGCTTTATTAATGGCGTTCGTCTTTACCATTATTTTACCGGTGGCACTGGCCAACGCCGCACCAGCGTCCTCGCTTGTTTCTACAGTTGATTCGAATGATTCCTCATCAGGGTCTGGCAACAACATTCTTAACGTCCTGATGGGTTTACTACTTGGCAAACTTTTCGGTAATATGACTGATACCGATTCATCTGCTGCCCCGAACTCCAGTAAGGTGTTGAGTGCAGACAGCAAAACGACTACCAGCGGACAGGCTCTCATAACAACCGGCCAAAAATATATGGGCGTTCCATATGTATGGGGTGGCGAAACTCCGAGCGGGTTCGATTGCTCTGGTTTCACGCAATATGTTATGAAGCAAAACGGCATTCAGATTCCGCGGACAGCGGCTGAACAATATGCCACTGGCAAGTCAGTCGAAAAAGCCAAGCTCCAGGTTGGCGACCTTGTTTTTTTTACCACATATAAACCCGGAGCCTCTCACGTTGGTTTCTATATGGGCGACGGAAAGTTCCTCCACGCCAGCTCAGCAGCCAAACAGGTAGCCATAAATTCACTTGACGAACAATACTATATTGACCATTATATCGGAGCAAGAACGTACCATCGTTAATTGAACCAAAAAGCATGTGAATCATATGATTCACATGCTTTTTGTTATGCTTTCTGCGCTTTTGCCCACGAGTCACGCAGTCCAACAATCTGATTAATAACAAGTTTTTCGTTCGTCGATAACGGGTCCACACAGAAATAACCCTGCCGCAAGAATTGATACCGGCTGCCGGCTGATGCACCGGCCATACTCGGTTCAATCATGCAATCAGTGAGTTCTTCCAGCGAATCAGGATTAAAAGCGGCCGCAAAATCATCATTATCTTGGCTATCCTCACGGAATAGATAATCATACAACCGAACAATGCCCGGTACGGCTTGGGCTGCTGATACCCAATGCAGCGTACCTTTTATCTTCCGGCCGGCTGTTGGACCGCCGCTCTTTGAATCAGGGTCATAAGTACAGTGAATTTCAGTAATCTGACCTGTTGCCTCATCTTTAACTATGCTCTCACATTTTATAATGTAGGCATATTTCAGGCGAACTTCTTTGCCTGGCGTAAGCCGGAAAAACTTCTTGGGGGGATCTTCCATAAAGTCATCTTGTTCGATATAAAGCTCCCGAGAGAAGGGGATTGTCCGTGTTCCCATTTCAGGGTTCTCTGGATTATTTTCAGCTTCAAGCTGTTCAATTTGGCCTTCTGGATAGTTATCAAGGATAAGCTTAATCGGTCGCAGTACAGCCATAACACGAGGTGCCTTGGCGTTTAAGTCTTCTCTGATACAATGCTCCAGCATTGCTATATCAACTGTGCTATTGCTTTTGGCAATCCCAATTCGGTCACAGAAATCGCGAATAGCCTCAGGTGTATACCCGCGGCGGCGAAGCCCCGAAATAGTCGGCATCCGGGGATCATCCCACCCGCTTACATACCCCTGCTCGACAAGAGCACGAAGCTTTCGTTTGCTCATTATCATTTTAGTTAGGTTTAACCTGGCAAATTCAATCTGACGTGGCCGGCTAGGGAAATCCATTTCTGTGAGTTCTTGTAATACCCAATCGTAGAGCGGTCGGTGATCTTCAAACTCCAGCGTACAGACAGAATGAGTAATACCTTCAATGGCATCAGAAATAGGATGGGCAAAATCGTACATCGGATAAATGGACCACTGATCGCCGGTACGATGGTGATGAGCATGCATAACGCGATAAACGACAGGATCACGCATGTTGAGATTTGGTGAAGCCATATCGATTTTAGCCCGCAAAACCCGGCTGCCATCGGCAAATTCACCCTCCCGCATCCTTTGAAATAATTCCAGATTTTCTTCCACTGAACGGTTACGATATGGACTTTCCTTGCCAGGTTCGACCAAAGTGCCGCGATATTCACGCATTTGCTCGGCAGTTAAGTCACAGACATACGCTTTACCATTTTTGATCAGCAAAATGGCACATTGATATAGCTTCTCAAAGTAGTCAGATGCGTAATACATGCGATCATCCCAGCTAAAGCCCAGCCATTCCACATCCGCCTTAATAGAATCAACATATTCAACTTCTTCTTTGGAAGGATTGGTATCATCAAAACGGAGGTTGCAAAGTCCCTTGTACTTGTTGGCAGTACCAAAATTCAGACAAATCGATTTCGCGTGGCCAATATGCAGATAACCATTCGGCTCAGGCGGGAAACGAGTATGTACACGGCTGTCATTTTTATTATTTTGTAAGTCCTCATTAATAATGCTATCAATAAAGTTAGCTGGTAGATTTGGACTTGTTGTCATAACGAATGCCCCTTTCAACAACTAGATATTCCCCACTATTTAAAGCAATTCTCACTCATACCGGGTAGTGAAAAAGCTTTTAGGACAGTTCCTAAAAGCCGATAATATAGATATTTTACATCTGTACGGCGCATATTGTCAACATTTGCCGCCGTTAGTCATCTGATTAGCGAGTCCAGCAGCCTGCCCAATCTTAATTGTTCAAGACCAAGCCCAGGATTTCCAAGATAACGACCTTCGACAAATCCACCGTGACAGTCCGAACCGCCGGTGATAAGCAACCCGCGTTTGTTGCACCATTGCACAGCTTGTTGAGTAGTATTAGGATTATGACAGGGGTGATAGCACTCTACTCCCTGAATATCCTCCCGCTCAAAAAAGTCCAACGTTTCCTCAAGGGTCGACCCATGAAAACCGCTGCCTGGATGAGCCAAAACCGACAGACCGCCAGCTGCCCTGATTGCAGCGATTGCCTCGCTAGGATGCGGGAATTCCGGAAAAGAAATGCCCCTCTCCTTGGTAAACAAGTGCGCAAAAAATTCATTGATATCCTGACAAAACCCTTTGTCGATTAAAAAATTCAGGGACTTCCAGCCGCCCCTTGCCGGATCGTGCTGATACGCACAATATTCATCATAGTTAATTGCCAAACCAGAACCAATCAGCTTTTTTATGGATTCGTGATCAATTTCCTCCATTAAGCAGGTGTTATGCCGTAAAAGCTTTCCCAATACGTCGTTATCCCCATCAATACCATAACCCAGGATATGAAAGGACTGGTCCTTGATTGTTGAACAAATCTCTACCCCAGGTAAAAACAGCAAATTGGCTTCGATCGCCAGCGCTGCGGTCATCCTAAGATTGGCAATGGTATCATGGTCGGTCACTGAAAACAACCCTATTCCAGCCTTTTTGGCCTCATCAACAAGCTGTTCCGGGCCCCAGTCACCATCTGAGGCCGTTGTGTGAATATGTAAGTCAACTCGCATTCATTTATACCTCTTAACAGTTTAGATTATCTCAAAAAACTAATTACACTTAGGATATGGTTTAATGTCCCTTATTATTTAAGAAGGCTTTGCGAATTCACGCAAAGCCTTCTTTACATTGCCGAATGACCTCTGCAATTTGAGCAGAATTATGAATGTTAACACCTGGTGTTTCAGAACTGGCTGCCTGATGCATTGCATAAGCAACTGCACTAGCAGCAATTGGTTGATATTTCTTAAGTCCACCCACCAAGAATGGACTCACTAATTTACTCGCATAAGCCCCCACTGTTTCACCTAATCGATACTCCTGGCGCTTGCCGAGCAATAAAGAAGGTTGAAAAATGTGGAGAGAAGGAAAATTTATTTGGGCCAAAGCCGTTTCCAGCTCGCCTTTAACACGGTTATAAAAAAACATTGATTTAGGATCAGCGCCAATCGCTGAAACAACAAGAAACTGGGCTGCACCACACTGCTGCGCCTGACGCGCTGCAATAAGAGGATATTTATAGTCAACTTGCCAGAACCGTTCCCGGGATCCGGCCTTTTTTATTGTCGTACCCAAACAGCAGAAAACATCATCAACCTTATACACACAACTAATCTTTTCATCACCAAGAGCAGAAAAGTCAGCAACTATAATCTGGTTTAGCTTAGGGTGGCTAACCAGTACGTTCTTTCTCGTTATAATCGTCACACAGCTATAGCGCGGACTTTTGAGTAGAATATGCAGCAGGTTCGATCCGACAAGTCCAGTCGCCCCGAACAGCAGTGCCGACTTATCTTGATCATCCATCTTAATGAATAGCCTTTTTCTTAAACTGTCCACCCATGACCTCATGAACATCATTAAATGTTACAAAGGCATTCTCATCCTTCTCATCAACAATAGCCTTTAACTTTGCCATCTCCAGCCGCGTAATAACTGAATAAAGCACATATTTCTTGTCTTTGGTATAACCACCTTCGCCATGCAAAATAGTTACACCTCGACCCAATCGGGCCATCAAGGCATCGGCAATCTCATTAGGATAATCCGAGACAATCATGACAGCTTTCGACTCTTCCAAGCCCTCTATGGTCATATCGATAAATTTATAAGCAACAAAATAAGCAATCAACGAATACATTGCCCTATCCCAGCCGAATACGAAACCGGCACTTGACAGAATGAACAAATTCATAAACATTACAATTTCGCCAACGGAAAAACCTGACCGCTTGTCTAAAATAATCGCTACAATTTCGGTCCCGTCAAGTGATCCGCCATAGCGAATAATCAACCCAACGCCCACTCCGATGATAACACCACCAAAAATAGCTGCCAAAAACAAGTCGTTTGTCAATTCCGGTATCGGATGAAAAAAATGCACCCAATATGATAAAGAGCAGATCGCAAACAAGGTAGAAATAGCGAAACTCTTGCCAATCTGGACATAACCCAGATAAAGAAACGGTAAATTTAACACGACCAAGAACACACTTAGCGATACACCGGTAAGATGACTGGCCATAATGGAAAGTCCGACAACACCGCCGTCAATAATATTATTCGGAACCAGAAATATTTCCAGTCCAACCGCAGCGATAATCGATCCGATAAACATCATGATAAACTTCTTAATTAGTTTAATTTTCTTTTGCTTGGGCGTCAATATGCATACCTCCAATAGAAGGAAAAACCTTTGGCAAGCATTGTTTTTGCCACGGCTTGACCTCACTGATTATTGTGGCTAAGCGCGCTACATTTTAAACAAAAGCTCACGACAGCTTAACCAACGCATTTGGCATAATTAAATGCTCATTTATAATTATATAGAATAATTGAGCTGATGACAAGTTTCTCCTCCCCTAAAATTTCGCTCGGCACGTATTGCCGAATAAGCACATCTCTATTATATGACTGTTTACTTGTCATTATATATGAGAGAATTGGCCTTCATCAAGCCGATACCTGCACTTACAAAGAAAAAACTTCAGAGAAATTTCTCTGAAGTTAGCTTACACTTTCCGCCTGCTGACGCAGCAATCTCTTCATAATCTTGCCTGTGCTGTTTTTCGGCAGGACTTCAACCTGCGCGAATTCACGCGGCACTTTATAAGCAGCAAGTTTTTTCTGAAGATAAGTACGCAGCATTTTTTTATCAAAAGCATGACCCTCTGCCATAACAACATAGGCACAGCCTGCCTGCCCTCTAAGCTTGTCAGGGATACCGATAACAGCCGCCTCGGCAACAGCGGGATGGGCATAAAGAAGTTCTTCGATTTCCCGCGGATAGACATTTTCTCCACTTGTGATAATCATGTCTTTGATCCGGTCAACGATAAAAAAGTAACCATCTTGATCGCAATAAGCCATGTCGCCCGTATGGAGCCAACCATCACGCAGGGCTTTGGCCGTATCCTCCGGAAGATTGTGATAGCCCTTCATGACAATCGGGCCTTGGACAACGAGTTCCCCGATTTCACCGGGAGGAACTTGTTTCCCCTCTTCATCAACAACGCGCGCGATTATTCCTGGGAGAACCGCACCAATCGAACAATACTTAACTTTGTCTGGATGATTGACACACACAACAGGGGACGCTTCGGACAGCCCATACCCCTCCAAGATCGGTTTGCCAAATTTAGCATCGAAATTTCGCGATACCGTCTCCGGCAGTGATGCTCCGCCTGAAACAAAAAATTTTACTTTGGCAAAATCTTCGGCCCCGGCCACTGCCGAATACAGCTGGTACATAACCGGTACTCCATAGACAATCGTGACTCCACCGTCCCGAATGGTTGCAACCGCTTCTTTAGGATTAAAGGCATCCAAAATAGTGATCGCGGCACCGTTAATCAACGCACCTAACACTGCGCAAGTCCACGAAAAACAATGATACATCGGTAAAACACAAAGTACATTATCATCAGCCTCGACCGTTATCACTTCGGTAAAGGCCTTAGCATCGCTGACTAAGTTATTGTGACTTAATACCGCGCCTTTCGGATTTCCCGTGGTACCCGAGGTATAGATAATCACACAAGTTTCATCTCCGGCAAAATCTCCAAGCTCAGGAGCTGGCTTTAAGTCGGCTGTTTCAAGCTGTCCACTAAACTCCGGAATGACCAGTTGGTTTACAGGATCAAGGTAGGCGTATGCATCAAGTTCAGACTGCAGATCAAGCTGAGTCATTGTCACAAACACCTTGATTTTGGCATCTTTTATAATATACGCAATCTCACGCGCTACAAGTTGAAAATTAATTGGAACTACAACAGCTCCAAGACTGGCTATCGCCATATAGCTATAGATAAATTCAACCGAATTTTTGGAAAGCAAACCAACGTTATCACCGCGCCGGACCCCTTGCTGATAAAAAAATGCCCGGTAGCGATCAACCGCCTCACGCAACTGACGGTAGGTTACCTGCTTTCTAGTAAAAAGAGCGATTTGTTCGTCTGCTCCTTGATCGATTAGATTGTGAACAAGCATGTCAGTGCCTCCTTATAAGCTTAGGGACAATGTCCTTTTTTAAAAAATGATACTTGATTATACTATAAAAAAGTTTCCTTTGTCCATGGTAACCTAAGCATTATAAGGAACTCTCTTCCACACATGTCTACTCTGCCGCAACTGCGTCAATCTCGATTAATGCATCAAAATGAAGCGCCGTTGTCGGCACAATCGTGCGGGCCGGTTTATGGCTGCCAAAGAACTCCTGATAGATCGTATTTACAATTGGCCAATAGGCAATGTCAGGAATATATACGGTTGTCTTTAAAACTTTTTCTTTAGAGCTGCCAGCCTGTTTAAGCACATAATTTAAATTTTCTAGTGCTTGCCGGGTCTGTTCCTCGATGCTCCCTGATGGCATAGTCTTACCCTCGGCATAATTAATCGGCAGCTGACCAGAAACATGCACTATACCATTATACACAACAGCCGGCGAATAGTGTCCTTTAGAATTTAATGAATAAGGTGTGTTAATCATTTGCATAGTAAGTCCTCCACAATCTTTATAGTTAGAAATCGAGCGGCCCAAACCGCTCACTCTCTATTTACTATTTCCGCTGCAACCAAATAAGTCCTCTAACCAAGACCACTTTCGCATTAGGATGCCGCTTTAACAATCAGCACTGTTTCATAAATCAGACGATTATCTCCAGTAAAGTTAACATGTTTGCGCTTAATATTTGTTACTATAACATCGCGAAGCAGCCGTGTTGTATCGTATCCCGCATGGCCTTGTGACAACATAACGAAGCCATCACCACCGGCTGCTAAAAAGTCATTAATAACAACCTTATATATTTTATCCGGATTAAGATCTGCTCCATCAGGGGTTGTTACCTTAACAAGTCTCTGTCCGATAGGATTTGTTTTATTATAGCGGACTTTGATACCGCTATACTGCAAGACACCAACACTGCCATTCTCAAAGCCATACTCCAGCGCATCGATGATTTGCCGTCCAGTCAGTTGAGTTATGTATAAGGTATTATCAAATGGCAAAGCTTGATAAATATGACCTAAGGTAACCTTTCCGGCCGGAAGCGATTCTCTGATCCCACCTCCATTGATGAAGGCAATGTCAGCCTTAGTAGCTTGACGCATTGTATCTGTAGCCCATTGCCCAAACAGTGACAGTTCATACCGATCATGAGTCAGTTTGCGTTCAACGCTGCCAATTGGTTTATTCATAACTGTGCCAAGCTCCTGATTGGTCCTATTAACAATTCGCGTCATTTGTTGGTCATATGGTTGCTTGGGATTAATATCACCATTTTTACCGATAATTGAGCTAATAATTTTATTCTCACTCAACGAATAGAGAAATGTGGCTTTTGCTACCACCCTCCCATTAGAACCGGCCTGTACAACCGGAATGCCATTGACCCGTCCCAAAACTTGTGAATGGCTATGGCCAGTGATGATTAAATCTACCCCTGTTACTTGTTTTGCAAAGTCAGCAGCTTCCCCGGTCACCGCACCTTGCTCATTGACCTCACAACCCAAATGAGCAAGCACTATGATTATCTGCGCACCTTGACTCTTTAATTTGGGTACAAGTTCATTAACAACTTCTGCCGGATCACTAAACCTGAACTGACTGACGATGAGGGGATTGGACTTGTAGGCCGTCTCGGGTGTTGTCAGACCAATGATCGCAATGTTAACACCATTCTTTTTGATAATGGTGTAAGGCTTCAGAAAAGGCACCTGCCCTCCTGTTGTTTTATCTGTTATGTTAGCGGCTAAATACGGAAAGCGCGAGCTTTTGGCCTGTTGCTCCAATGTGGCAATTCCCCAGTCAAATTCGTGGTTGCCCAAAGCCATAGCATTAAATCCGATACTATTCATGGCATCGACAACCGGTTTGCCGTACAAAAGATTGGACTGTGCGCTGCCCTGAAACATATCCCCAGCACTTAAAATAATTGTCCCCTCTGCATTAAGAGCCTTCTCTTCTTTCAGATACGTACCGAGCTTGATCATCCCAGGGTTTTTGCCCTCTTCTAAGAGCGCGCCATGAAAGTCGTTCACGGCCAATACAGAAATTTGTACCTGTTGGTTTCCACCGGCAGCTCCCACCACAGCAGTCGCCGCTGTCAAGACCAGTACCATCATCAGACTTGCAAAAAGTTTGATCCTCGAAGCTACTTTCTTCACTAGCCACCCTCCTCCATATAGAACTTTGGCTCAAATAATTCAACTATGGGAGAATATCCTTGAGTCAATCTTCCTGAAACATACTGTACACTTGCTGGGGTTATCCATTATGGCACGCTTTTTTTATATTAAAATTAGGATTGATTGTATATACCGTAAGTACAATGCCCACTATTATAACACTCGCTAATTCCCTATGAATTATTGCGGCTTTCGCTATAATTACAAGACACTATCTCATTACTTCAACGTAAGGCCAACCCTTCCTTCTCATTTATTGTCCATCTATTTTCGCCTGGACTATCAGAACCTATAACTAATGCCCGCGTGAGCGGGCATTAGTTATAGCAATTTCCAGCCTTGTAAATATAATGATTTTACCCCGAAAGTTATTCGTAAGTTAATCGTTACCTCATTGTTAGTGTAAAAGCCAAATGGCAGATACAATTTTATTCCAGCCATTTCCTGCAGCTTATAAGCCTCGACATTTTTCGGTTCACCTAACTGAACCGATGGGCCAAGATCCACCTGTCCACAGCACATGGAAACCGGACCAGCCTCAAACAGATGTACCGCACCGCCTTTTCTCAAGATGTACTCACGAGCCTCTTGGCTAATTGTGATCATCTCTTCACCTCTGCCCGATTATCTAAGCCACTGTTTAATTCGAGCGGCCGCCTCGGAAATTCTTTCTTCCGGCTGAACGAGTGCAATTCTCACATAACCTTCGCCGCAATCACCGAACGCAATCCCGGGAATTACCGCCACTCCAGTGTTGTTTAGTAAATCAACCGTAAAATCAAAAGAAGATTGGCCTGTCGGCACCTTGGCCCATATATACATGGAAGCTTTAGGCTTCTCAACCTTCCAGCCGGCCTGATTCAGTCCGTCAACAAGAATGTCGCGGCGGCGCTGATAAATAGCCACAGTATTGTCCACACAATCTTGCGGCCCTGTAAGGGCAGCAACGGCGGCCTGCTGAATGGGCGCAAATACACCATAATCAAAGTTTGATTTCAGGCGGCTTAACAAGCTGATGACTTCAGCATTGCCGACAACATAGCCGACCCGACAACCGCACATGCTATACGTTTTAGACAGTGAGTTGAATTCAATCCCAACCTCTTTAGCGCCTGGAACGCTCAGGAAACTAGCCTGACGATACCCGTCAAAAACCAATTCGCTATAAGCAAAGTCGTGGCAGACGATAAAGTCATACCGATTCGCCAGCGCGACTACCTTGGCAAAAAACTCCGGTGTAGCTGTTGCTGCAAGCGGATTATTAGGATAGTTTAAAATCATCAATTTCGTCTGTTTTAAAATACTCTCATCAATTGCGTCGAGGTCAGGCAGAAAGCCATTTTCCGGCGTCAGACACATCCGATGAAGATTAGCACCGGCCACCAGCGGACCAGCGCTATAAATCGGATATCCGGGATCAGGAATCAAAACATAGTCCCCAGGGTTTGCCAAACATAACGAAATATGAGCCAATCCTTCCTGTGAGCCAATCAGGGAATGCACTTCACTATCGGCATCAAGCTCGACACCAAACTTTGTTTTATACCAATCAGCAATTGCTGTTAAAAGTTCCGGCCGTCCTTTGGTCAGCGTGTAACCGTAACTGTCACTGGCTTCAGCCCCGCTTTTCAACGCCTCAATAATATGAGGTGCCGGCGCTAAATCTGGACTGCCGATTGATAATTGAATCACATCTTTACCTGACGCAATAGCCTTTTTCTGCAAATCAGCAATCTCGGAAAAAATCGCCGAGGTAAGTCCTCTCATCCGATCAGCTTGTTGAACCACAAAAACCCCTCCTGATTAATCCAATAAAGTGAGACTTGATTCAGATGGAGTTTTAACTCCACCTGAATCCTAGACTTAGCCGCCCGCCTGTGCCCCTTAGGGTAGACTCCCGCTTATAGAAGCGGGAGTCTTAGAGCGGGTTAGTCATCGGATAATTCCTAAAGAACGAATTTCTACATTCCAGCATTTATTTCCTGCCGAATTTCGAAATGTATATCGGCAACGAACTACCCACAATTTGCGAAGTCGTCATCTTTAACAATAATCGGGGAGGTTGGCAGTTTCTCCAGCGTGAACAGGCGAATTAGCTCGGCTGCCACCATTGGACGCCGCTGATCGAGCATGCCGGCTTTCCAGGCAAGGTAACCGTTGATATCCTCTGCTCGCACTCCATGCTGCCGCAATGCTGCCAATGACAAATCCCGTTGGCGTTTAGATAGCCGATGCCCGTCCTGCCCGAACAACAAAGGCACATGGGCGAAATCAGGCGGCGTCAGACCAAGCAGATGATACAAAAGAATCTGACGCGGTGTTGAATCAAGAAGATCATCGCCCCGCAAAACATTGTTAATCTGCATCAATCCGTCATCAACAACAACAGCTAACTGATAAGCATGCACTCCATCAGACCGCCTGACAACAAAATCACCCACAACCTCACTGACATCCTGAGCAACAGGTCCACGGACCAGGTCATTATACTCTACAATACCGTCAGGAACAGTAAGCCGCAAGGCAGGATGGCGGTTTAGCGGAACATCCCTCCGAGTTCGGCAGTTCCCTCCGTAGCGCTGGCTGTTTTCACCGGCATGGGGCGCTGACGCAGCAAGCTCGGCCCGGGTACAATAGCAAGGATATATAAATCCTCTGGCACTCAATGCACCAAGAGCCTCCTCGTACAACGGCCGCCGCTGATCCTGACAATAAGACGGATAAGGCCCCCCGACATCCGGCCCCTCATCCCAGTCAAGACCTAGCCACTTCATATCTGCTATCAAAGCCTCGGTATATTCCGGTCGGGATCGGTCAGGATCAAGATCCTCGATCCTAAGCACCATCGTGCCGCCGTTCGACCTCACATAAAGCCACGCTAACAAGGCCGTCCAGGCATTGCCTAAATGCATTTCCCCCGTCGGGCTTGGCGCAAACCGTCCCCGTACTTTGTTGATCACTTGATTAACCTCCAACTTACCAAAGAGTGTACTTTTCTATATTACTAATTTTCATTTCGCGTCCTTAAAGGAAAAACCTGCAAAGCAACAAGCCCGCAGGTTTACGAATCTTTACTTATATATTCCCAACAAAGGCAAAAAAATTGCTATAATATACTCACCGCTTTCGGAAGGAGACTGAAATGGAACCAGCTAACAACATGATACAGCAACACCCCACCGCGGAGGCGCCCTGGACATCGTTTACTGCCGGATTAAAGGCGGGTATCCCCATCGCTATCGGCTACATTCCGATCGCCATTGCCTTTGGTCTCTTGGCCAAGGCATCGGGAGCGCCTGATTATCTTGGCCTCTTAATGTCGCTTCTCATCTTCGCAGGCGCAAGCCAGTTTGTCGGCATCAATCTATTATCACTCGGCACTGCCTTTTCCGAGATTGTCCTAACAACCTTTATCCTTAATTTACGCCATTTTTTAATGTGTGCTGCTATCTCACAGCGAATCGAAAAAACAACTTCAAAAAGATGGATGGCCTTACTGGCCTTCGGCATAACTGATGAAACCTTCACGGTCGCCGCTCTGCAAGAACAAGAAAAGTTATCGAAACACTTTATCTTGGGCCTTAATGTCATGGCCTTCGCTGCCTGGAATGCTGGAACCTGGGGCGGCGTATTCCTGGCAGCAGGACTACCGGAATCATTAAAAATCAGCATGGGGATCGCGCTGTATGTTATGTTTATCGGCCTGTTAATTCCCTCAATGAAGAAATCTCGTTCAGTCCTTGTTGTGGCCCTTTTGGCCATGGGGCTTCACGCCCTGCTCCAGTGGCTGCCATTGTTGAGCGGTCTGTCAACAGGCTGGAAAATAATTATTGCGACAATGTTCAGCGCTACCACAGGCGCCATCCTGTTTAAAGAGGAGGATGAACAGTAATGGAACTCATCCTGTTAGTTATTATGATGGCCGTGGTCACATACCTTCCCCGTATGCTGCCAATGGTTGTACTGCAGAAAATGACGTTACCACCGTTTATTAGACGTTTTCTACGTTTCGTACCGTTCGCCGCACTGGGAGCTCTTATTTTCCCCGGCATCCTAACCTCAACTGGACCGGACAACCTCCTGCCCGCCACATTTGGCGGTTTAATCTCGGTCGCTCTAGCCCTCGGCAACGCCAATTTAATCCTGGTTGTTATCGGCGGGATACTAGGCGCATTTATCGGGAGTGTTTATCTGTAGTTTCGCCAAACGACCTGAACTCGGTGTTGATTTCAGGTCGTTTCTTATTTTACTTTAAAGTTTTTTAATGGCAGGCCTATTTTAGCAAGCAAGCCGGTAAAGGTATTAGTCTTCGCTGACTGTGCCGCCAGCATGGCGACTTGAGCACATATGCAAGCATCGTCAAGGGCATGATGATGCTTAAAAGACAGCCTGAACCGTTCAGCTAACGCCGATAACTTGTAGCTTGTCTCACCCGGCCAGACCTTTCTGGCTAGGCTGACCGTGCAAGCATGTTTAAAATCAGCGGTCGGCAGCTGATACTCCGTCATTAGGCTTCGCAATACGCTTATGTCGAAAGCAGCATTATGAGCAACAACGACCTTATTATCCAGCAGCGGTTTAAGCTCATTCCAAAGTTCGGGAAAAGTCGGTTGGTCGACAACGTCGTGAGCCGTAATACCGTGAATTTTTGTATTCCAGTAATCAAACTCCAATACCGGCGGCCTGATAAGATGATAGGCGGTATGCACAACCTCGCCTTTCTCTACCGTGACCACAGCCATACTGCAGGCGCTTGAACGATAGCGGTTGGCTGTTTCAAAATCAATCGCAACAAAATTCATAATTTCTAGGTTCCTCACTTGATCATCCAATTGGTTTCTATTTGGACATTCGACATAGCCCTTGCAATCCTGTAAAAAAGCCATTATCCAACATTTGCCGCTCTGCCCAATTTTCCAGCCTAAAATAATCACCTGATACTACGGCAAAATAAGGTGAGGCCAGAAACTGGACTGTCCTGGTCATTCAGGCAGAGTAACGCGCTGCGCACCAGGTGATGTGATCAGTCTATCTCCATAATCTCCGGAATTTCCGCCCGTCTTTTTATAAACACCCTGTTAACTCGTCGATTGTCCAATTCTTCGATAATAAATTCATGCCCCTCATGGATAATTTTTTGGTTAAGTTTTGGCGGCATTTCGATCCGTGAATAAATCCACCCGCCCAGTGTGTCAAACGTTTCTGAATCCAAATCCAGCTCCAAACCCTCATTAACTTCCTCAATGAGCGCCCGTCCATCAACCGAGAATTCATGCTCTCCCCGTTGTTCAATGATGGGGCGTTCTTCATCAAATTCATCCTGAATTTCACCCACGATTTCTTCTAAAATATCCTCAACAGTCACTAGGCCTGCTGTTCCGCCATACTCATCAACAACAATGGCTAGTTGAGCGCGGTTTTTCTGTAAAATCTTCAGTAAAGTGCTGATAGGCATTGATTCCGGAACCGCAATCACATTTCGCACTAGATCACTAACATCGGGCCGTTGTCCACGTGCAGCGGCAGTTAAAATATCCTTAGCATGAATAAACCCGATTATATTGTCTTTATCAGGATTGCAGAGCGGATAGCGGGTCAGCTGCTCAACCAAAGCAATTTCCAAGTTCTCCTCAAAGGAATTATCCTTATATAAACATATCATGTCGGTACGAGGAATCATCACCTCATGGACATGGCGCTCGGCAAAGTCAAAAATATTATCGACATACGTTAACTCGGTTTTATCAATATAGCCTTGTTTGTGGCTTTCTTCCATAAGAATCCGAATTTCTTGTTCGGTATGGGCGGCTTGATGTTCATCGGCAATTTGGACACCGACCGCCCGAAGCAACTTATTCGAAAGCTCATTAAGGATCCATATAAACGGATACATTAGCTTATAAAACCCGATTAAAGGCACTGCCGTCCATAAGCTGACGCCCTCTGCGTTTTGAATCGCCAATGATTTTGGGGCAAGTTCACCGATTATAATATGCAGCGCTGTAATAAAAGAAAAGGCAATTGCAAATGAAATAGTGTGAACGATATCGCCTGACAGGCCAAACTCGGTCAAAGCCGGTTTAATTAAAGCCGCAACGGCAGGCTCCCCGACCCAGCCTAGTCCCAGTGACGCCAGCGTTATACCAAGTTGACAAGCTGATAAGTAAGCATCAAGATGGTCAACTACCTTCTTAGCAAGCTTGGCCCGTGTATTGCCTTCCATAACCAAGGTATCAATGCGAGTGCTTCTTACCTTTACCATGGCAAATTCGGCGGCCACAAAAAAGGCATTCATCAATACCAAAATCATCACTAAAAACATATTAAAAATAATTGTTGTAGATTCCACCATGTCCTGCTACCCTCACGAGAAACAGGCCCACCTCCTTTGGTTTTGAATCATATTAACATTATGAACCGTTAACAACTAATTTAATCTATTTCAATTGAATTGACCCTCTTTACCTTTTTTTACTTCATGTACCATATGATTCTCAGAGCAGCCCTCCGCTTTATAACGCATCGTAAGTGCCGCCACAACGATTAAACCACCGATTAAGGCATACATTCCCGGAGTTTCGCCGATAAACAGAAAGACCCATACCGGATTTAAGATAGGTTCAATTGTTGTAATAAGCGTGGCTTCAAGAGCCCGTACATGACAAATTCCCCGCGTATATAATACGTAGGCCAGTCCTAATTGAAAGATGCCTAAAAAGCCGACAGCCACTAGATTAGCTGCCGTAAAAGAACTGGTAGTAAAAAAAGGTACGCTGACCAAAAATGCCAAAACATTACCGAGAAGAACTGACCCAAAGGGTGATGCATCTTTCTGCCTTCTCATAAAGATCGTAAATAACCCAAAGCTAATGCCACTACCGATCCCAAATAAATTGCCGATCATGCCGCCTAGTGTAACCTTATCCAAAAAGAAAAATAACATGCCACCAAACACCATACAAATCGTAAGCCAATCACGGCGGGTCGTTTTCTCGCCCAATAGCCAGCCGCTTAGCAGTGCAACATAGACCGGCGCAGTATATTGAAGCAGAATTGCATTGGCTGCTGTCGTCCATTTAGTGGCAATAACAAACGTACATACCATACTGCAGTAAGCCATAGCCCCGGCCCATTGAGTTTTCGAGAAAGTAAGCTGTTCCTTGCGAAATGCAAACCAAATGATAATAGCAGCAATTAAACTCCTGCCGCCTGCAATCGCCATAGGATGCCAGTCTGTCCATTTAATCAGGACTCCGCCCGAACTCCATAAAATTGCGGCCACAGCTAAACTGATGACCGCTTGTCTTCTACTCATTATCCACCTCATCTAAAAATAACTAACTTAAAGTATTCTTGAATCCAAAGGAACATTCCTGCTCGACTTGCCTTTTGACCTTAGCTAATCCTAATTCTTACTTTTTTAGAGAAATTTCCTTTTGCAGTATTGACAAATTTTCGGAATGTGGTATTCTATAAATGTAAGTATTGTTAATTAATAATAATTATTAAGAGGGGGAAATAAGCCATTATGAAAAAATTTGTCTGTCCAATCTGTGGTTATACTCATGAGGGAGATGCACCTCCACTTGCTTGCCCGCAGTGTAAAGTTCCTGGTTTTAAATTCATTGAACAATCAGATACTGCTGAATTGAAGTGGGCTGATGAGCATAGAGTCGGTATTGCAGCTGATGTCGATAAAGAAATTCTTGAAGGTTTGAAAATGAATTATCTCGGCGAATGCACTGAAGTCGGCATGTACCTGGCGATGAGCCGTCAAGCTGATCGTGAAGGGTTCCCGGAAGTTGCCGAAGCTTATAAGCGGATTGCCTGGGAAGAAGCCGAGCATGCTGCTAAATTTGCTGAACTGGTAGGCGAAGTCGTCACTCCTTCCACAAAGAAAAACCTTGAACTTAGAGTTCAAGCTGAATATGGTGCTGCTGAAGGCAAACTTGAACTTGCGAAGAAAGCCAAACAACTTGGTCTTGATGCTGTTCACGACACTGTACATGAAATGTGCAAAGATGAAGCCCGTCACGGTTGTGCTTTCAAAGGTCTGCTTGAAAGACACTTCGGTAAATAATACATATTCTTGTCATTAAAAGGACACAATGGGTTCGAATATTCGTTCCCCATTGTGTCCTTTATTCTCAGGCTACGGCAATTTTCGCCGCGAAGCCAGCAACCATTCTTGCTGTATGGACTTCAACCTTGCCTTAGCACTCTCACTATACTTTCGCTTATAATAATCTCTGTTACAGGCTATACGATGCAGCAACTCAAGCAGCATGTCAATCTCGCGATAATTATTGTATAACCCCAAACTGATTCTGACCAAGCCGGGAAATCTGGCATTAGGCTTATTATAATAATAGTCAATATCGTCATCACTTAATTTCAGTAATTTTATTACATAGGGGTGGGCACAAAACAAACCATTGCGAACTGATATGCCGCCTTCAACCGATAAAATATCTGCCAGCATCTTGTGATGAATCCCTTGCAAGGTAAATGAAATCAGACTGACCCGCTTTTCATTCTTGGCCGCACAACTATAGAGTTCAAGACCTGGAATTGACCGCATTCCCGCAATCGCATAGCAAATCAGATTATGCTCATAATCGTGAATGACATTAAGACCAATCCCGCTAAGTTTTCTGATGGCGGCCACCATTGCAACCGCGGCCATGGCGTTCGGCGTTCCGGCTTCTTCTTTGTAAGGCGGACTGTCCCAGTCAATAAATCTACGGGTTACCAGTTTCGCAATACCGCCCCCTTTATAGACAGGTTCACTGTGTTCAAAAGCACCTTTACGGCCAATTAATACCCCCCCGCCAAACGGCGCATACATCTTATGACCCGAGAAGGCTAAATAGTCGATATGCTGGGCTGAATCATGCGGCTTCATGTCAATGGCACAATGCGGCACAAGTTGGGCACCGTCAACGAAAACTTCAGCACCATATTCATGAGCCATTTGAGCAATTGTGTGAACAGGATTTATATAACCAGTGACATTTGATGCGCCAGTTACAGCGACCAACCTGACCTTACCCTTATACTTAGTCAACTGTTGCCTTAGACTCTCCAACGATAACCGCCCACACCCATCAATGGCTGCATAATCGACTTTAAATTTACCCTGCCATGGTAAATCATTAGCTAGATGCTCCATATCAGTCGAAAGAATAACTTCTTCTGACCCACAGCCAGCAAGCGTATACGCTAAAATATTAATTGATTCTGTCGTATTTTTCGTACAAATAACAACGTCTTTGTCAGCATCTGCATGAACAAACTTTTTTATAATGTCCCGGCTCTGCTCAAACATCTCAGACGACATGATGGATTTAACTCCCGCTCCGCGATGAATTGAAGCATACCAGGGAGCAAACCTAACAATTTCCCTCATCACCGACTTGAGGGGCGGCGTTGTTGCGGCATTATCAAAATTGATTGCTGCTCTGCGACTACCGTTAGCAATAGAAACCGGCGTGTCAGCGCCAACAACCAGACTGCGCAAATACGTTGCGAAGCTGTCTTCCCTCATAATTCTCACCCTCATAATTGATGTTACTCTATTATATTACCGGAACATCAGAAGCGTTAAAGCCCGTCGAGCAGACTTACGGTTATTTTCAGGCCGGCTCTTGCATTTTCCTATATCTTGCATAATAATCGTGTTAGAGATATCAATAGGCATCACGGAGAACCTAATGAAAAACAAATTAAAAGCTTTTTGTACAACAATAGGAATTGACTGCGTAGGCATCGCTCCAATTGGCCCTTATATTGAACTTGGCACAACGCTGGCAAAACGGTTAGCCCTGCATCAGCATACCGAATTTGACGAGCAGGATTTAGCAAAACGCATCGACCCTAGTCTAACCCTGCCTAACGTGAAATCCATCATTGTTTGTTTATTTCCTTATTACATTGGGAATTGCCAAACAGCGAATCTGCCAAAATACACCTACGCGACTGATTATCACAAAGTAACCATCAGTAAATTAACTCAAATAGCCCACTACTTAAAATCCTTGCTGAAAGACTTTGAGCACCAAGCCTTTGCGGACACCGGGCCGCTAGTTGACAGGTACCTGGCTTATCTAGCCGGCCTGGGATTTTACGGCCTTAACAGCCAGCTAATCAATGACAAATACGGTTCTTACTTCTTTGTCGGCTATCTGCTTAATAATTACCCCTTTGAACCCGATCGGCCACTTGCCAGGACTTGCCTCAAGTGCGGACGCTGCCTTGCTGCCTGCCCCGGCAAAATCATCCAGGGCGACTTCACTATCGACCCCCGTGGCTGCAAGTCGTATTTGACGCAAAAAAAGGGGAACTTATCAGACTATGAAATTAACATCCTTAAAAAATCGCAATTAGTGTTTGGCTGTGATATTTGCCAGGACGTTTGCCCGCACAACCAGAATGCCCAACAAACAAAAATAGCCGAATTTAGAACTAATCTAGTTCATAAACTCGACTATGAAGAGCTTGCCGCTATGTCCAATAAAGAGTTTACCCGACGCTACGGCAATCACGCCTTTAGCTGGCGGGGCAAAAAAATCTTGCTGCGGAATTTAGAATACTGCAGCGACTTAGAAAAACCTGAATGAGCTTGCCCCGCTGCGCTCGCAATGACAAGTCTCACTTTACACAACCTTGGTTGTCCAGTCTTCAACATTCCAGATATGGGTCACCCAGTCCTCATAGAAATCCGGTTCGTGGGAAACCAGTAGAATCGTGCCTTTATAGTCTTTAAGAGCCCGTTTAAGTTCTTCTTTTGCTTCAACGTCAAGATGGTTTGTCGGTTCGTCCAGCACCAGCCAGTTGAACTCTTTGAGCATCAGCTTACATAAACGGACTTTGGCATTTTCACCACCGCTTAAGACCATCATTTGACTGGTGATATGCTCATTAGTTAAGCCACAGCGGGCCAAGGCGGCCCTGACCTCGTAATTGGTCATGCCCGGATATTCATTCCAGACTTCTTCCAGGGCAGTATTGGAATTGTGACGGCTTGACTCTTGCTCAAAGTAACCCGGAAAAAGATAATCACCAAGCTCAACCTTGCCGTCATAAGCTGGAATGAAACCCAGCAAGGTCTTTAACAACGTTGATTTACCTAAGCCATTAACCCCTCGAATGGCCACTTTCTGACCCCGTTCAAGAGCAATGCTGACTGGCTTGGTCAACGGCTCATCATAACCCAAGACCAAATCATTCGCCTGAACTATAAAGCGGCTCGGTGTTCTGGCCTCGCGAAAACCAAAGGACGGCTTCGGTTTATCACGGGGCTTTTCTTTTATCTCCATCTTATCTAACCGTTTCTGACGACTGTTTGCCATGCCCCTAGTCGCGACTCGCGCCTTGTTGCGGGCAATAAAATCCTCCAAACGATCTACTTCTTGCTGCTGTCGTTCATACGCCTTAATCTCCTGGCTTTTTCTAACAGTATACGCCTGCTGGAATTGCTCATAATCGCCGGTATAGCGAGTCAAAATAGCATTCTCTACGTGGTAGATTACATTGACAACTTCATTGACAAACGGTATGTCATGCGATACCAAAATAAAGCTATTTTCATAATCCTTCAAATACCTTTTAAGCCATTCGATATGTTCAAAATCAAGGTAGTTAGTCGGCTCGTCCAAAATAAGAATGGTCGGGTTCTCCAAGAGCAGTTTTGTCAGAAGCACCTTAGTGCGCTGGCCACCGCTTAAGTCGGCAACATCCCGATCAAGACCAATATCGCCTAATCCCAACCCGTTAGCCACTTCCTCAATTTTAGCGTCAAGAGTGTAGAAACCGCTGTGTTCAAGCATATCTTGAATTTCGCCCACCTCTTGCAACATACCATCCATCGCTTCGGAGGAAGCATCGCCCATTTTGTCATAGATAGCCAGCATCTCAGCCTCTAATTCAAACATCCGTTTAAAGGCCTGACGCAGAACATCACGGATTGAACTGCCCTTAGCAAGGACAGAGTGCTGATCCAGATAGCCGACTGTGACCTTGTTCGACCATTCAACCTTGCCCTCATCAGGCTCTAGCTGTCCGGTGATAATATTTAAAAAAGTTGATTTCCCTTCGCCGTTCGCTCCAATCAGACCAACATGCTCGCCTTTTAACAACCGAAAGGAAGCGTCTTCAAGTATTTTGCGGGCCCCAAATCCATGGGAAACATTTTCTACAGTTAATACGCTCATTTCATTTCTCCTGCTCACTCAATTATAAATACTTTCAATATTTTATCTTACTTTAGGATAAACTGTCAAAGAAAACTAGACTTATTTCATTATCCATGATACAGTAAAGTACTATGGTATGTTTTTCCAAGGATATGGAGATTCTATATTAAGATATAATATCAGGAGGAATGAGTATGGAGAAATTCACAGCACTTGCGATCAATGATCTAATCATTCAATCGCTCAATAACATGGGGTTTGAAGAACCTACCCCTATTCAAGAGCAATCGATACCACCAGCAATGAACGGACGGGATTTAGTCGGACAAGCCCAAACCGGAACTGGTAAAACAGCAGCTTATGGGATTCCGATGATTCATAAGATTATCGGACACTTTACTGAAAAGCCACAAGGAATCGTGCTAACCCCGACCCGCGAACTTGCGATTCAAGTAGCCGAGGAGCTCAACAAAATCGCCCAATACACCGATGTGCAAACCCTTCCCATTTACGGCGGACAGGATATTGGCCGCCAAATCAAAGCATTAAAAAAACGGCCGCAAATCATTGTCGCCACCCCAGGGCGATTGATGGATCATATGGACCGCCGCACCATCAGGCTTGATGATATTAAATTCGTTGTACTAGATGAAGCCGACGAGATGCTCAACATGGGCTTTATTGAAGATATTGAAAAAATCCTGAAAGATATCCCCGAAAAGCGGCAAACACTACTGTTCTCCGCAACAATGCCTAGAGCCATCCAGTTATTATCCCAACGGTTCTTAAAGGACCCCGCCCTAATCAGCATCCAATCTAAAGAAGTTACAATTCCCCTTGTTGAACAACACTATCTTGAAGTTCAAGACCGCCAGAAATTTGACATTCTGTGCCGTCTGCTTGATATCCAATCTCCCGATCTATCCATCATCTTTGCCCGTACCAAACGCCGGGTAGACGAAGTATCGGAAGGCTTGAAGAAACGGGGTTATTCGGCAGAAGGAATTCATGGCGACCTAACACAAGCAAAACGCGACTCTGTTCTTAGGCAGTTCAGGGAAGGCATTGTTGATATTCTCGTGGCTACAGATGTTGCAGCGCGCGGCCTTGACATCAGCGGCGTCACTCATGTTTATAACTTCGATATTCCACAAGACCCCGAGAGCTATGTCCATAGAATTGGTCGGACAGGCCGAGCCGGTCAGACCGGGATAGCGACAACCTTCGTAATACCACGGGAAATTGAACATTTACGACTGATTGAACGAGTTATCAAACGTAAAATTTCCCGGATGACCATGCCTACAATGACTGACGCTTTAGAAGGACAACAACGAGTAACGGTTGAAAAATTACTTGGAATTGTTGAAGAAGGCAACCTGGAACTCTACAAGGGTCGAGCTGAAGAACTCCTAAATGATACAGATTCGATTACTTTGATTGCCGCTGCCTTAAAACTACTCACTAAAGAACCTAATACCGCACCCGTCAAAATCACTGAAGAAGCCCCCCTCCGCCCACGCGGTGGTGGATTCAGAAGACGCCCAAACCCAAAGGGCCCTGGCGGAAATAACAGCGGCTATAGAAGACGCTAAAATAAACGAGATCGCCACATCATTGGCGATCTCGTTTTTGTTTTACCTTTTTTACCGCTTCACTGGCACTATTTCCAGCCAGTAACCATCAGGATCAGCTATAAAATAAATACCCATGGCTTTATTTTCGTAACAAATACAGTTCATTTTTTTATGATGTTCATAGGCTTGGTCAAAATCATCTGCTTCAAAGGCCAAATGAAACTCATTCTCCCCAAGATTGTACGGTTCCTTACGGTCTTTCAGCCAAGTCAGTTCCAACTTGTGCGGCGTCTTATTGTCACCAAGATAAACCAGTGTAAACTCGGGCTTTTCCATCCGACGTGATTCTACTAAATTCAAGGCTTCTTGATAAAATTTTAAACTCTTCTCAAGATCAAGCACATTAAGATTATTATGGGCGAAAGTAAAGTTCATAATATACCTCCTTCAACCTGTGTGTACCACTATACTATTTTTCGACGCAAATCCCTGCTATATCTGGTAGTACCTAGGCACAAAGCACTTTTTTTCACGCTTTTTATTGGCTTCGTAGCGCTTTTTTGCCTCCTCGAATTCAATATGTTCTTCTTCATCAGCTAATTGCAGCGCAGGTACCCGCATCGGATGGCCACCGGCATTTATTGCGACCATAGTAAAGTACGCCGTCAAAGCACAAATTCTCGACGATTCTTTATATAAGTCCTCAACTTCAACAACGACAGCAACCTCCATCGAGGAATTACCAACAAAGGTTAAATAAGCATGACAAATTACAAGATTTCCCACCATAATTGGATGGTGAAAAGTAAGCTCGTCAACCCTTGCTGTCACAACGTTGGATCTAGCATGGCGATGGGCCACTACATAGGCCGCGTTATCCATTAATTTCATAATTTCGCCGCCATGAACATTGCCTGCAACATTGGCCTGGTGCGGCATCATCACCATTGACATTCCTACAGCTGATTGCTGAACCTTTTTTCCCTCCATGTCAGTTCTCCCCTCAAAAGTGTATTGACCTTATTTTGTCCGATGACCAAGCCGCTATTCTTCTTCTACAAGAAGGAGTGACCCCTAGCGGCTAAGTCCCTGGATACGGTTCGACTAGAATTCAGGTGGAGTTAAAACTCCATCTGAATTAAGTCTCACTTTATCATATTGTCCAAAAGTTATTCGATTTCCTCTTTGTCACGCTACTCAATACAGATTATTGTCTTTTTGACCCAAAAATTACTGGGAATTAGCCCTTTCATCCTGGTAAACACTAAGTAAAAAACCATGGAAGGGAGATTGAGAATGAAACACAATAATCGGCCAAAATCGTTTAGGAAAAAATATAAACGAATTGTCGCTGCTGTCGCTGGCGCGGCAGTGATTTCTTCAGCCATGTTGCCAGGCCTGCCGCTCGCCAAAGTACAGGCCCAGGAAACGCAAAAGACTGATCAGCCCGCTAACAGCAAGACAGAAGACCTGAAAACCGGCCAATCACCACTCAATGCAGCCCGACAATATGCAAAAGACCACGGCTATGACACAAGCCGCAGTAACTTATCGCTGCAATGGAGCAGCAACACCGACGCATCTGTGCTGCTCCGGCAAGATGACGGCAACACGAAGCGGATTAAATTATTAAAAGATCATGACAAGTGGCAGGTAAAAAGCCTAGACAAAGTGGATAAAACCGCCCACAACCTTCGTGATCCAGTCGACGTAGTCAAAGACAATGCTGCCTCTTTTGGTTTTGATGCCCGAACTGACCGCTTCACCCTCTTGTCGCTGGCCGGTCCTAAGGCCATTGTCCAGGTCCGCCATAACGGCCAAACCTTTAAAGTTGATTTAATTAAAAAAGGCGCCGGCTGGGACATTACCACCATTCGCGGAATCGGTGATATGAACCATTCGGCGACCTATACTCCGGCGAGCTTCTTCCCTTATAAAACAGCAGGTACACTCTCACCGGCCCAAGCCATTCTTTACCGGACAAACACCTATGAATCCTGGAAATGGAATGAAACCACCTATCCGAACGATATCACTTTTGGTGTCATTCTACAGAACCCAGAGCTTGCCTCCACTTCCATTCCTGGCGATATTCGCAATAAAGTCGCCAATGTCAATTATAACAATCAATTTGTAGTATTTGCTTATTTAGGCAATGTAGCACCCCGGGGCTACGGCATCGGTATCGAAAAAATCACCCAGTCCGGTAATGCCATAACAGTAACCGTCCATACCAAAAGCCCCAATAATACAACCGACCTTCCTCAAACCAAGTACAGTGATACAATGACCATTGACCGTGCCGCTTTGCGCAATGAGAGTCAAGTGCATATCACCTTTATTGATCAAAATGGCCGAACCCTTAGCAATTACACAATCGCAACACGATAGGTCTTATGTTATAACCGATTGACAGCCATCAGCAGGCCATGAATCAACGCCTGCGGCCTTGGCGGACAGCCGGGGATATAAACATCAACAGGCACCAACGCATCAACGCTGCCGCGAACGGCATAACTTTTACCAAAAGTCTTTCCGCCTGTTGCACAGCTTCCAACAGCCACCACCAGTTTCGGCGCGGGGGTGGCTTCATACGTTTTCAACAGCGCTTGGGTTAGATTGCGTGTCACCATGCCTGTAACCATCAGCATATCGGCATGACGGGGCGATGCCACAAAATTTATCCCATATTGTGATAAATCATATAGGGGGTTCCCGAGCGCCGCCATTTCCCAATCACAAGCATTGCATGAGCCGACATCAACATGACGAATGGCTAGCGACCGACCAAGCAGTTGGCTGATTTTTTTGCGCAAAATACCGCCCGTTTCCATGACTTCGCGCTTTTCCGCCAACTTAAAGTCACTGCCATGATATAATGCACCCTGATGGCAGCCCTGCTGACATCGGCCACAAAAAATACATAATTTATTATTGATCACAGGTCTCCCTGAAACCATCGCAATCGCACCAACCGGACAAAGCTGAGTACAGTTGCCGCAGCCTGAACAAGCCTCAGTCTTGACGAGAACCCCGCCCCTAAAGCGGGGCGGAACGGCACTTTCATTCCACTTTTCGGTAACAATTCCGGTTTTCACAATTTTCCGCATTGTATCAAGCATGATATACCTCCCTACCGGTCAATGCAAGCATAGCAAAGTTCAAAACTTTTATTTATTAAGGGAAAGTCAGGCATGATATTGCCCGGAACTGCCACGGTCAGCGCCGGCCAATTCGCATAGGATGCTGATCGAACAAACAGCCTGTACAACGTATTATCCTGACCGGTCATGACCCAGTGCAGATTCCCGCCGCGCGCTGATTCGCTCCAACCTAGCGCCGATGCATATGGCGGCAGCTCGGGAATCACCGTCTTTAACAGACCCTCTCCAGGGGGAATGCTGTGTAAGATCTGATGAATAATCTGAACTGTCTGGATAACCTCGTCAACCCGCACCCATAACCGGGCGGCAACATCGCCGCTCACCCGAACAGGCACCTTAAAATCAAGTTTATCATAAACACTATAAGGAAAATCCCGTCTGAGATCAATGTCTACGCCTGACGCCCGAGCCCCAACCCCAACGGTCGCTAAATCGAGCGCCGCTTGCCGCGGCAGAATACCTGTTGTATCAATCCGATCAAGAAAAGCTCCACTTTGTTTTAAAATTTCGATAAGTTCCTTAAAGTCAGTCTCAACAATCCGGAGAATATTTTTGATTTTACTCACTAGATCAGTGCTTATATCTAAATTCACACCACCCGGCGTAATCATCCCCCGCAAAAACCGATTGCCTGTCAACTCTTCATTTAGACGCATAAGCATTTCTTTTATGCGACCGCCATGGCTGACCCCAGGGGCAAAGCCCAAGCCGGCACACAGATTTCCGACATCACCAACATGATTATACAGCCGTTCCAACTCAGCCGTTAGCACCCGAAGGTACTCAGCCCGGGCCGGAATGGTGATTTCGGCAATCTTCTCGACCGCTTGAGAAAAGGCCATGCTGTGCGATACGCTGCACGCGCCGCAAATGCGCTCGACCTGGTAAAAGGCTGTCTCCACCGAGAGTCCTTCCACGGCTTTTTCAATACCCCGATGGGTATAAAATAGTTTAGCTTCAAGATTAATGACATTCTCCCCGGCCTGACTGAAGCGAAAATGACCTGGTTCAATAATTCCGGCATGAATAGGACCAACCGGAACTTCAAAGACGCCCGCGCCTTCCACCCCGGGAATTGGATAATTCTTATTGGCTTCAGGCACGATGAGACTTTCATCAAAATCCTTACGGAGTGGGTACAGGCCTTGCGGCCAATTCTCATGCAATACCAACGGACGCAAATCAGGATGGCCAATAGGCACTAGTCCGAACAAGTCATGAATCTCCCGTTCATACCAAGCGGCTGCCGGCGCCAACGCCACCAATGAGGGAAACTCATAGGGTTCTTCTTTTAATAAGGCCTTAAGCGCAATATGCTTACCACTACTATTCTCGGCAAAAATACAATAAATAGCCATACTGCCATTTACCATCCGCTCATCATTAGCAAACATTGCCGTCAAAGTGCGCTGCCCGCCGCAGAGCAATTTTGCGACACCCTCCCATAACTTGTCCGCTTCAATTTCTTCATATTTCATCATACTAACCTCCAATTACAATGGCTGCTGCCAGACGGAGCGCATTATTGAAGCATTCGGGCACATAAAACCCAGTAATCGCCACAATCATCACCGACAGAACCATGGCTGCCAGAGCTGGTCTTCCCACCCTGACATTCCGAGCTGTTGCCACCGGTTGGCCGAATAGAATTTGACAGCCATAGTAGAGCATTCCGGCAAAGACTGCTGCAACCAGTACGAGCAAAATCCCCCCCGCCAGTTGATAACCGGCAGCGAAAGCTGCCCAAGTGATAAGGAATTTGCTAAAAAAGATACCGAAAGGCGGTGAACCTGTTATAGCAAGCACCAGCAGAGCAAAGACCCCACCTAATACCGGATTGGCGGCGGCCAGGCCCTTAATGCGCATGATTTGTTTCGTCCGATATTCCTGGGTCAGCACCCCAGCCATATAAAACAAGGCTGATTTAGCCACAGCATGGTTAAAAATATGCAGCAAAGCCCCATATACAGCCAAAGGTGTACCAATACCAAGCGCAAACGTGATAATTCCCATATGTTCAACACTCGAATAGGCGAACAACCGCTTGATATCATGCTGAACCAGTAAAAAGGGGATAGCAATCAAGATGGAAAAAAGTCCTAATGCCATAAGCACCTGCTGAACAAAAACAAATCCCACCGAAGCTTTAACAATCGCGATGTTTCGCATAATAACATAGAGGGCACAGCTAAGAAGTGCACCTGACAATAAACCACTGACTGGCGACGGCGCCTGACTATGAGCGTCAGGCAGCCAAGTATGCATAGGCGCCAAACCAACCTTTGTGCCATAACCAATCACGATAAAGACAAAAGCAAGTTTTACCATCCTCACATCAAGAACAGCGCCGCTGTCTTTAAGAGCCAGCCAGCTTAATGCATCACCACCGATACCAGCACTAACCTGGGCATAATAGAGCAGAATTGTACCTAAAAGTGCCAGGCAGATACCAACAGTGCAAATCATGACATATTTCCAGGCCGCTTCAATCGCTGCCCGGCTGAAATAAAAAGCTACTAGCAGGGCCGACGCCAATGTTGTCGCTTCGATCGCTACCCACATCAGCCCCAAGTTCTCGACAACGAGCACACTAATCATGGTGAAACAAAAAATATTAAATAAAAAGTAATACCGCTTTAACGCCTTCAAATCGTTCTTTTCGGTGATCAGCTCTTTTTCCATATAAGAAGCTGAAAAAAGCGAGGCCGTAAAACTAAGAACGGCGATGACCGCCAGAAATAGGCCACTTAAATGATCAACATACAATATCCCTATCTTAAGCGAAGCGGTTGTGTTGATCGCATAGATGATAATTCCCAGCAACAGACTCGTAAGAGCACTGCCTGTTAGATTCATTATTTTTATAGAACGGCTTGTTGCCCCCGCTAAAACTGCGATCGCCGTAAGGATTGGTACAATAAGCACACCATATAACACCGCGGACATAATCTCATCCTTTCAGCTTACGCAATAAAGTTGTATCGGTCGAAGCATAAGAGATCTTTAACCGATAGGTCAAAATACCGAGTACAGCAACGGCGACAAGCATATCAAAAAATATTCCGAGCTCAAGAATGAGCGGCAGGCCGTTGGTTACCGATAAACCAAGCAGATACAAACCATTTTCCATGATATTAAGACCGACGATTTGGAGAACAGCCTGCCGCCTGATCATAATAATCTGCAGACCAATCAGCACCAGCGCAATAGCTGCAGCCAAGGCATCACGGCTGATAACCCCCGGCAGCGCCTGATCAATAAAGCCATAGGCCAAAACAGTAGTCCCGGCTGCCGCCAACGACGAAAGGTTCGGACTAAGCAGCGAGTTGGTTTCCCGTTCATTTTTGAGACGTTTGACAATTTTAAACAAGATATACGGGATGAAAGCAACTTTTATGACAACTGTTAAGAGACCGGCAAGATAATAATGAACTTCACCTGTTTCGAAACCGATAATAATTGACGCCAAGGCAATCATTACTGACTGGGCGAGAAAAATGCCGACGGCTGTCCGCATATTCGTAACCCTTGTTAAGAAAAAGGCGGTTGTCATCAGGAGAATTATTAATAAGTTCATGGTCTCCCCCCTCTACTGCGCCACCAGCGCCAATAGTGATAATAAACATGATACGGCTAAAAGGCCGGGCAATTTAAAAATCCGCATTTTGTTGGTACTTGTTTCAACAAGCGCCAGCAGGCCGGCAGCCAACATTACTTTGATCACAAACCAAATACCACCAAGACCAGCTTGGCTTAATCCTGGCAGATCCCAAGGCACAAAAAACGCCACAAACAACATCAACATCACGGTTTGCTTAGCCATCGAAGCCCAATGAATCAGTCCCAAGCTGCGACCAGAATATTCGAGGATCATACCCTCATGAATCATGGTCAGCTCGAGGTGAGTATCAGGATTATCGACCGGAATACGGCCCGTTTCAGCAATAAGCACAATAAAGAACGCAATGGCTGCCAATATATACGGCAGGGAAAACGGCAAACCACCGGCCGCACCCGCCATCCCACCAAGCGCGGTGGTATTGGCCGTAAAGGCTACACTGATCAAGGCCAGTAATAAAGCCGGCTCAACAAGGACAGCTAAAAACATTTCCCGGGAACCGCCCATCCCGCCGAAGGCACTGCCGGCATCGAGCGACGCCAGCGCCAGAAAAAAGCGACCCAATCCCAGTAGATAAATTAAAATCAGCATATCAGCGAACTGCGAAACTTCTCCGCCAGTGGCCACTACCCCTGTTGCAGCAAAGACTGTGGCAAAATACACATAAGGTGCCAGCCTAAACACCCAAGATACAGTAGGCGAAACAACACTATCTTTGCCAAAAAACTTCGCCAAATCATAATAAGGCTGCAGAACAGATGGCCCCCGCCTATTTTGAAACCGGGCCTTAGCGGTTTTTATAATACCCTCAATCAACGGAGCTGCCGCCATAATGAGAATAATACTTATTAATGTGTTAATCATACTAACACCTACCTTGAACTCCATATTAGCGCAACAACAGTAACAGCTAGTACATAGCCAATATACAGCTGCAGATGACCGCTTTGTAACCGCCTGATAAACTTCGCACCTCTGATGATGCCGCTATTCAGCGGACGATACAACTTATCGTGCAAGAAATAACGAATACTAAGGTGATATTCCAAACGGCGGCCATAATAAGAGTTGGTATCAGCACTCACTACTTTATGCCGCTCTGGCTGCAGAATGCTCATAAACGCCGTTCGAATCGGCTTAGAAAAGCCAGTCGCCGTGTATTGCATATGAGGCGTGGGGTCAATCCCGCAGGTCCAGGTATCACCAACCTGCTCATGGGATTTACCGCTAAGTCTTGACAGCAGAACCGCAGTGGCCAGCCCTAGCAGCACCAGACCAATGACCGCCGGTACGCCCATGACGCCATCGGCGACACCGGTATTGACCACTAGGCCAAGTGACTGATAATCAAACAAAACAGCAGTTTCCGCCCCCCAATATACGGGCAATACATAGTTGATTATAGGCAAAATGGTTTGGGGGAAAATGCCAATGACCACGCATAAGGCGGCTAACACCAGCATGGACATACTCATGATTGGTGAAACCTCGCCGGCAGCTTCCGCTTTTTCACTACGGGCCTTGCCCAAAAAGGTTATGCCAAAAGCCTTAACAAAACACCCTGCTGCAAGCGCCCCGGTCAAGCCTAGCAAGGCAATCAGCACCGCACCCATCACTTTGCCGAAGATGCTGGCAAATGCCTGCGGCAGCTGAAAAAGCGCCTGAAAGGTCAGCCATTCGCTGACAAACCCATTCAGCACCGGCAACGCTGATATAGCCGCCGATCCAACTAAAAAGGCGACTGCCGTCCGCGGCATTTTTTTAATCAACCCACCCAGCTTTTCAATATCATTAGTATGGGTTTTCTGCACAACAGCGCCAGCCCCAAGAAACAGCAAGGATTTAAAGACAGCATGATTCAGCGTGTGAAGCCATGCTGCACCCCAAGCCAAGGCCGCAGGCAGCGGCAGACCCTTTGCCATAAACACAACACCGGCACCCATACCCAAAAAGATAATACCAACGTTTTCAACACTAGAATAAGCCAAAAGTTTTTTAATGTCATTCTCCATCAAGGCGTACAAAACACCCAAAACACAAGAGACAATCGCTAACACTAGGATAAGTTCACCCCACCAAGCTTGGCCTACTCCCAGAAATTCGAGCAGAAACCGGCTTAATCCATAAACAGCCGACTTGATCATAACCCCTGACATTAAGGCTGACACATGACTAGGGGCGGCAGGATGGGCGAGTGGCAGCCACACATGAACAGGAATCATGCCGGCCTTTGTTCCAAAACCAATGAGCGCCAACAAAAAGACGATACTCGCCATAGGATCGGTCAAGTTTGCATGCCCCAAAGCCTCAAAATCAAGACTGCCGACAGCTGTCGCCAACACGAGGAAGGCAGCCACAATGAAGGCTGTGCCAACATGAGTCATGACCATATAGATATACCCGGCCCGGCGAACGGTTGCATCTTCCCATTTATGAATGACCAGTGCGAACGAAAATATCGTCATAAGCTCCCAGGCCAGTAGGAACGCCACAACATGGCTGACCGAAAACACCAAAATCATGGTAAGTAAAAAAGCATTAAAAAAAGCGGCCATCAGCCATAACCGTTTCCCGTAAAACTCCCGACAGTAACCGATTGCGTAGAGACTCGCGAGCGCTCCAATTACACCAACAAGCAGCAAAAAAAACGCGGCTAATGGATCAAGCCTTGCCGTTACAAGGCCGACCCGACCCCATTCAAACAATGATAGACTCACCCCACCATCTTTGAAAACGAAAATTGCACACAGTACGGCTGAGATACTTCCCACAATCGCCATACAGTGTGCAATATAGTTTGCCATTCTGTCATTTTTTCTAAATAACACTGCGAAAAGTGCTCCTAAACACATCGCTAGCAAAGAATTAAAATATAGAGTTTCGGCATTCATATATTAGCACTCCTTAAGACGCAAAAATCACTTAATTTTATCACTTTTTGACGTTCATTGTAAAATAAGGTTATTGCTCCCAGTTGGCTGCTTGGTACGTAAAAAGGGCATAAACCTTCTCCAGTCATGCCCTTTCTCAAGTTATTGATGTTTTACGACAGAATGCTTGTTTAACAACACTAGCGGACCGCATGCTGCTGAATGAGCGCTAAGAATTCATTGCCATAGCGTTCAAGCTTGACTTCACCAACACCCTTAATTCTGCGTAGTGCAGTCTCATCAACCGGGCAATACTGGCTCATCTCTTTAAGTGTACTATCAGCAAACACAACATACGGCGGAACCTGCTCCCGCGCAGCAATCTGCTTACGCAACTGACGCAAGAGATCAAACAAGGAATCATCTGGTTTAGCTACCTGTACCGCAACCATCTTCTGCCATACCTTTTGCTGCCCCCGCAGAACAGTCATCGCTGTCGGCGTAAGCTTAACGACCGGATACGTGCTGTCAGTCAGCTGCAGATAACCTGTTGCGGCTAGCTGTTGAATCAATGTTTTGATATCCGCAAGCGGTCTATCGGATAAAAGACCGTAGGTAGATAAATCTTCAAACCCAAACTGACGCACCTTTTTATTTTTAGCACCTTTCAGCACATCAGCAACAATCGTAATACCGAAACGCTCTTTCATACGATAGATACATGAGAACACCTTTTGAGCGTCAATAGTGATGTCCATCATTTCACCGTCATCACTACAATTTCCACAATGGCCGCAGTCCTCAACGCCGCCGTTCTCACCAAAATAGCGCAAAATATAATTGCGCAGACATTCGGGGGTATGGCAATAGTCCACCATCTCCTGCAGTTTACGGAGTTCATGCTGCTTACGCAGCGGATGCTCAACCGATTTATCAATTAAAAACTTCTGTAGCAAGGTATCCTGCGAACTAAATAACAAGATACATTCGGCCGGTTCACCGTCCCGCCCGCCACGACCGGCTTCCTGGTAGTAGGCCTCCATATTTCTCGGCATATTGTAATGCAGCACATAACGCACATTGGATTTATCAATTCCCATCCCGAACGCATTGGTCGCCACCATGACGCGAATATCATCATAAATGAACGCCTCTTGCTGGGTGTTGCGTTCAGCATCACTTAGGCCAGCATGATAATGCCCCACGGCATAGCCCTTTTTGCGCAGTGTTTCATATAGGCTATCTACTTCCCGGCGAGTTGCAGCGTAAATGATCCCGGAATCGCCAGAATTTGCCTTGAGATAATTAAGAACAAATTTTTGCTTATTCTCTCCCCTTAATACCCGAAAAAACAGGTTTGGACGGTCAAAGCCTGTCACATGAACATCGGACTGGCGAAGTCCAAGCAGTTTAATAATATCTGTTTTTACTTCAGGCGTTGCTGTCGCGGTAAACGCCCCGACCACCGGCCGGATTTTAAGGCTAGCAATAAACGAACCAACAGCCTGATAGCTAGGTCTAAAATCATGACCCCATTGTGAAATGCAATGCGCCTCATCAACAGCCAGCATACTTACCGGCATTTGTTGCAGCACTATCTGAAAAGCATCTGTGTCCAACCGCTCTGGTGCAACATAAACCAGCCGATAACGACCATTGCCAATATCGCTCAGCCGCTGTCGCAATTCACCGGCGGATAACGAACTATTAATATAAGTAGCCGGCAGCCCCAAATGATTTAAAGCATCAACTTGATCCTTCATTAAAGAAATCAGCGGCGAGATAACAAGTGTCAACCCAGGCAGCAGCATGGCCGGAATCTGAAAGCACAGTGATTTTCCGGCTCCGGTTGGCATAATGGCAATGGTATCACGCCCAGCCAGCAAGCTAGTAATAACCTTTTCCTGACCGGGCCTGAACTTATCATAGCCATAATATTTTTTTAGTAGTTTTTGGGCCTTCTCAAGCATAAACTGATCCCCTCTCATCACTTTTCAACCGGCCCACGCCATGCTGACATGCCACTCATCACATTATATACATTGTCAAAGCCCTTACTCCGCAGCAGCTTAGTCCCCTGGCTGCTGCGATTTCCGCTCCGGCAGATAAGCAACACCTTCTGATCCTTGGGAACTTCGCTCGCACGATTCGCCAGCTGATCAAGCGGAATCAGCAGCACCCCAGGGATATGTCCGGCCTGATATTCTTCAGGCGTACGGATATCAATCATCATCGCTTCCTTGCTTTCCCACATCCTAAGCGCTTCATCAATAGTCACACTAAAATTGTCATTCTCACCGCCAAAACCACGATAGGCAAAGGCAGCCAGCAGCACCACAACAATCAAGCCAACCCATACTGTTTTTTCTAACACCTTACCATCCCCCTACGCTAAATAGAGCTTTCTGTCTTGGTTGCATACTAAACCACCTAGCGGTTACTGAACTCCTCTGCCAGTTCATTAAGATAGGTCCAGCGTTCCAAGAGCTCATCAAGCTTCTTTTCAAGCTCTTGCTGGGTCGCTACAAGCTGCTGCAGCAATTCAAAATTGGCACCAGCAGTATTAATCGCCGCCGTTGTTTGATCTAACTCCTGCTCTACGCCGGCGATAATATCCTCAATCTGATCAAATTCCCGTTGTTCCTTAAAGCTTAGTTTGCGAGGACGATCGTTATTCTTATTGTCATTGAACGGCTTCGCAGCTTCGGCCTTTTTCGGTTTCGCTGCACATTCCCCAGTCTCAGGTCGATTGTCGCAGTAGTCGGTATAACCGCCGTTATACTGTTTGATAACTCCGTTACCCTCGAAGGCAAAAACCTTGTCCACAAGCCTGTCAAGAAAATACCTATCATGAGATACTGCAATTATCGCGCCAGGGAAATCGTCAAGATAATCCTCGAGAATCGTCAATGTCTGAATATCAAGGTCATTGGTGGGCTCATCAAGCAGCAGAACATTCGGCGCACTCATGAGTACCCGCAGCAAATATAAGCGGCGCTTTTCACCACCTGACAGCTTGGCAATCGGCATCCACTGCAAATGCGGTGAAAACAAAAACTTCTCCAGCATCTGTGACGCGCTAATTGTCCCCCCGTCAGCAGTCGGCAGAAAATTGGCTTCCTCTTTAATATAATCAATCACCCTCATGGTATCATCAAGCGCACCATTTTCCTGAGCGAAATAGCCGATTTTTACTGTCTGTCCAACATCCACAAGCCCTTTTTCTGGCGTCAGTCTTCCGGCAATAATATTCAACAAAGTTGATTTTCCACTGCCATTCGGTCCGACAATCCCGACCCGATCATCTTTAAGCACAATATAGCTGAAATCAAGAATCACCTCGGTAGCGGCGAAAGCCTGACTAACCTGGTCAAGTTCAATGATTTTCTTACCAAGTCGGCTGGCTCCCACGCTGATTTCCAGTTTGGCATCAGCAACGCTAGACTGCTCGCCACTCAATTTCTCAAATCGTTCAATCCGCGCTTTCTGCTTGGTACTCCGCGCTCGTGCGCCCCGCTTGATCCATGCAAGCTCATTGCGCAACAGATTTTGGCGTTTCCGTTCACTGCCCTCTTCCAATTCCTCGCGCTCGGCCTTCAACTCTAAAAAGGCGCTATAATTACCGCTATACACATAGAGCTTCCCTCTATCAAGCTCAATAATCCGACCGACGACTCTGTCCAAAAAGTAACGATCATGCGTGATCATTAACAAGGCCCCCTTGCGTTTCGCAAGGTAGTCTTCCAACCAGGCAACTGTATCATTATCAATGTGGTTGGTCGGCTCATCCAAGATGAGCAAGTCGGCTGGAGTAATCAACGCCGATGCCAACGCCACCCGCTTTCGCTGTCCGCCTGATAACGTACCGACCAGGGCCGCAAAATCTGTAATGCCCAGTTTCGTGAGAATACTCTTGGCTTCACTTTCCAATTGCCAAGCACCCAAGCTATCAATCTGCTGACTGGACGAAATCAGCTTCTGCTCCCACCCCTTATCGCCAGGATGTTTCTCCACTTGCCCCAAAGCCTCTTCATAATTGCGCAAAGCCTGCATAACAGGCGAATTCCCTTTAAAAACTTGCGCCAAAACCGGCGCGGCATCATCAAACTCCGGATTCTGAGGCAGATACTCAATCGTTACACTATTGCCTTTCGTAACCTGCCCAACATCAGTCTCCTCCAAACCGGCGATAACTTTTAAAAAAGTTGACTTGCCGGTTCCATTCACACCGATAAGACCAATCTTATCGCCTTCATCAATCCCAAAAGTAACATCGGCGAATAGAACCCGTTCCCCATAGCTTTTGGCTAAGTTCTCAATTGATAGTAAGTTCATCTCTATCCAAATCCTTTGCTGAAGGTTTTTTCTCAATAAATTTAGGCTATCTTCTATTTTAACACAAAAAAAGCCCTCTGTACGCTAAGTGTACGAGAGGGCCAAGTATCCTTATGATAATTGAGTCCGGTCAATTTTCGTTTGCCGGATTGACTGGGCCGAACTCACTTGCTCGTCAGGCAGCTGCGGCGCAAAATCCGACTCATAGGTTGGTGAATAGCTCACAATCTGATTCTCATAAATATTTTCTTTAGCCAATACATTCACCTCCTTCACAAGACGAAAATAGCAGGGTAACTTAATTTGGCTCAAAACAAACGAAATTATACATGCTATTGGTGTATATTGCATTGAAAGGTGTGGAAAACTACGGCAATGTATACACATTACGGCAGGATATCTGCATTTCCACGTCAAATGTAACAATAATCTACAATATTTTTAAGCAGGAGAGATTAATATGAAACAAAAAATTCGCATTGGCATTGTCGGCTACGGAAACCTGGGCAAAGGTGCTGAACTGGCTATCAATAACCAGCCTGACATGGAGCTTGTGGCCATATTTTCACGCCGCAAACTTAACAGCACAGCAAGCGGGGTGCCCGCAGTATCGGTAGACGACGCTGCTCAATATCAGGATAAAATTGATGTTATGCTGCTTTGCGGCGGTTCGGCAACTGACCTGGTTAACCAAGGCCCACAGTTTGCCACACTTTTTAACACGGTTGACAGCTTTGATACCCATGCTAAAATTCCGCAGTATTTTGCCGCTATGGACCAAGCTGCTAAAGCTGCTGGCAAAGCAGTCACAATTTCAGTAGGCTGGGACCCTGGTTTGTTCTCACTAAACCGGTTACTCGCCGGCGCTGTACTGCCACAAGGCACCGACTATACCTTCTGGGGTAAAGGCGTGAGCCAAGGCCATTCTGATGCCATCCGCCGCATCCCAGGCGTAAAAGACGGCAAACAGTACACCATTCCTAAAGACGAAATCATCACAGCTGTACGCGCTGGCCAGCAGGTATCGGCTACAAGCCAAGAATCCCACATTCGCGACTGCTATATCGTAGCTGAGCAAGGCGCCGACCACTCTGCCATCGAAACAGCAATCAAGACCATGCCTAACTATTTTGTCGGCTACGAAACTCACGTAACCTTTATTTCTGAAGAAGAATTCGCTAAAAATCATTCACAGATTCCGCATGGCGGCTTCGTCTTCCGCAGCGGTCATACCAGCCAAGGCACCAACCATGTTCTGGAGTTTGCTCTCAGACTTGACAGCAATCCAGAATTTACATCAAGCGTTCTTGCCGCGTATGCCCGCGCTACTTTCCGCCTGGCCAGTCACGGCTTCAAAGGAGCAGCAACCGTTTTCGATATCCCGTACGCTTGGCTGTCCCCAAAATCCGGCGAAGAATTGCGTAAAGATCTGCTGTAATAATTGCCAATTAGCACTTGAAATAAGTATTGACAGTTTATTGTCCTTACTGCTATACTACATCTTAAATAATCATATGTATCATCGATGACCAGGAAGAGTAAACATTACACAGAGGGTTGCAGCGAGCCAACGGCGGTGAAAGGTTGGCACTACTCGGTAGGTTGAATGGGCCTGGGAGATACAGCCCGATCCATATTGCATGGGGTAGGCGCTGTCGGAGTTCTTCCACCGTTATCAGGAAGCGGGTATCGGATTTAATCCCGTACCTTGTAAAGCCGGGCTATACATATAGCCAATTAGGGTGGCACCGCGAGATAACCCCTCGTCCCTATCTACCAAGATAGAGATGAGGGTTTTTTTATATTCAAAACAAATTACAGGAGGAATGATGGATATGGAACTCAAAAAACCAGACCTGGAAATGACTGTATACGAAACAAAAAAAGGCGGCCAATACCGTTGGGTTACTATCACCACTTTACTCCTTGCAATCGGGGCAATTCTCCACTTAATCAGCCCCAGCATCGCCGGGGTAACCCCAAACTGGACAATTGCCATGTACTGTCTTGCGATTAATTTAACAAAACCGACCCGCGGCCAAGCCTTTGGCATCGGCCTTGTGGCAGCAGCAATTAACATCCCCACATCCAAAGCGGCCTTTCCGTACGGCAACCTGGTAAGCGAACCGGTTGGAGCGCTTGTCTGTGCCATTATTGTCAGCCTTTCCTTGAAAATGACAATCGGCAATCTAAACCTTAAACCAGCGATTAGCACCTTCCTCACCACCCTGGTCAGCGGCATGATCTTTGTTACTATCCTAAAAGTTGTTATGTCACTTCCCCTGTCAGTGTACCTCTACGGGATGATCCCTTTTGTATTTGGAGTTGGAGTGCTCAATGCCGCCATTACCCAAATTCTCTACTTCCCAGCCCAAAAGCTTTTCAACCTACAGGGAGGCAGCCATGACAGCAATAACAATTGATCAGTTCAGTTACGCCTACAAAAACAATCAGAAAGTCCTTGATAACATAAATGCCGTCATTGAAGAAGGCTCCTTCACCGCAGTCATTGGGCCAAGCGGCGCCGGAAAAACCACTTTGTGTCTGGCCATCGCCGGTGCTGTCCCCCACTATTACGGCGGCAGTTTATCAGGCAACGTCCTTGTTAATGGGATGTCTGTCCGAGACACAACTATGCCTGATTTAGCCCAGACAGTCGGAACCGTCTTGCAGGACTATGAAACCCAATTAGTCACAATGACTGTCGAAGAAGAAGTCGCCTTTAGCCTGGAGAACATCGGCTTAGACCGCGGCCAAATTGCCACCTGCGTCAAAGAAGCATTGGCCAAAGTCGGGCTTACCGGCTTCGAAAGAAAAGAAGTTTCCGCATTATCAGGCGGGCAAAGACAGCGCCTCGTCATCGCCAGTGTTCTGGCCGCTAATCCAAAGATTCTGGTACTCGACGAGCCAACCTCGGCTCTTGATCCCGAGGGCACCGAATCAATCTATCAACTCTTATCTGACTTAAATAAACAATACAGCATCACCATTGTCGTTGTTGAGCACGAAACAGCCAAGATACTCCCCTATGCCGACCAATTCATTCTAATCAATGGTGGCAAATGTCTCCAAAGTGGCTACCCTGCCAAAGTCCTTACTTATATGTGGAAGCATAAAATCTATACTGAGGCCATTCCGCCACTCTGGCAGCTTAAACTCACCCTAGAAGACAAGACAGGATTCCAATTTGCAGACTGGAAGAATGAAGACGACGCCGCAAGTGAGTTGCGCAAGCTAATCCAAAAGGAGGCGTCGATCAGTGCTTGAACTTAAAAACATTAGCTTTGCCTATAAAGCCCAATCCCCAGTGATAAACAATGTATCCCTAACAATCGCAACTGGAGAATTTTTGGCCATAGCCGGCCGAAACGGCAGTGGCAAGACGACACTTACCCGCCTCATCATGGCCCTGAAAAAGCCCACCTCCGGCGAGATTACCTTGGATGGCAAGACTACAAAGAAAAGCGGCCCGGCTGACATGGCCCGCAGCATTGGCTATGTTTTCCAAAATCCCGACCGCCAAATTTTTCACGATACCGTAATAGCAGAAGTCGCTTACGGCCCCGAACAGCTCGGCTATTCACCTGATAAAGTCACCGAAATGGTCAACCAAGCACTTACGGCGACCGGCCTTACTGAGCTAGCCAGCGCCTATCCCGCCACTCTATCCCGCGGCCAGAAACAACGGCTGGCCATTGCTTCTGCCTTAGCGATGGAGCCTAAAATGTTAATTCTTGACGAACCAACAAGTGGTCAGGACAACATCGAACGGAACCAATTAATGAAACTTTTGGCCGATCTAAATAAGCAAGGCCTTGCTATCTTGCTCATTACACATGATATGGAGCTACTGGCCGCTTATGCCACCCGCGTTATTGTCATGGATCACGGTACAAATGCCTATGATGGCACTCCGGCAACGCTTTTTAAAAACACTGCGCAACTTAAAAAATGGGGTCTTACAGAACCGACCGCCATGAACATATCACAAAATTTAGAGGATCTCGGTATTGTACCGACAACCTCAATAACAGACCTAAGCAATCATCTAATTGACATGATGGGGAGGAGTACCCATGCAAAAAGCAGCGCCGCTTACTAAACTAATCCTTACTGTGTTTGTTACAATCTGGGCCATTATGCTGCAATCTATTCCGGCATTAGCCATTTTAATCGCCGCCCAATTGTTGATTTTAATACTCTCAAAAGTTAGCGCCGGCATTTATAAAGGTGTCGCCAGCCTATTTATTTTTGCCTTCCTGCTTGGTGGCCTGCAATATGTTTTTAGCAACGATATCATTCTTTCCGTCGTGACCGCCCTCAAAATGACAGCCATGACTTTGGTCTTTGCCATTTTATTAGCAACCACCAGAATGCAAGACCTATCAGCCGCATTAGTTACCCAGTGCCGCGTCCCTTATGAATATGCCTTTATGCTTACAGCTGCCCTGCGCTTTATTCCTGACCTCCTGACTGAAAGCAAAGCAATTCAGGAAGCCCAAGCGTGCCGAGGCTTTTCCCCAGGCGGCAACCCAATCACCCGTTTAACCTCCTTCATGGCAATCATTAAACCGCTTGTTTTAAAATCGGTAAGTCGATCAGAAACAATGGCCTTAAGCCTCGAACTGCGCGGTTTTGGCAGCAAAAAAAACCGCACCTTCGGCAGCAATGTTGCGCTTGAAGTCCGTGATTACGCTATGCTGGCCCTCATGACAGCAATTACAATCAGTCTTATCTTAGTACGTTTTTAAGGCGCGATTCTTATCGCGCCTCTTTAATTTAGAAGAACTTCCCATTGCCTCTATCAGAAGGATATTAAGCTATCATGGAAGAATTATTATACATTCACCCCATTCCAAAAGACTGGAGGCATGACCATGAATGAAGGACAACAAACTGGATTAGCAGCCCCCCCTATAAAATGGAGCAGAAAAAAAATTGGCTTGATTATTTTTACTGTGGTCTTCTTTATAGGAGCAAGTCTTTTTCAATTCGCCGCAGGCAAAGTACGGCAAGCGGCGGAACAATCGCTGCTTGTACAAGCCAACGAAGCTATCAATGGCCAGGTCATAGTGGGCAGCATTGACTTGTCCATCCTTGGTTATTTGGAGGCCAAAGAGGTCCAGGTGCTGGATGTGGCCGGCAACCCGCTCGCCAAGATCAATCGGGTACAGATTAGCTATAACTGGAGTGATCTAATCAAAGGACAACTGGGGCCGCAATTGATAAAAGGTGTAACTGTAGAAAAACCAGAATTGTGGCTTGTCTACCAGCAGAACCAATTAAACTGGGATGGCTTGGTCAAGACAAAATCAGAAAAACCATCCGCCTTTGCCGGGTTAGTGGAAATTCAGGACGGTACACTTCATCTAAAAACTGATTTTCTTGATAAAACCGTGGACCAGTTAACCGGCAAACTTGATTTTCGTCAAGAAAATCAGTTCGGACTCTCCGCCACTGGAAAAATAGATCAAACTGCCCTTAAAGCAGACGGTCAATGGGGAACCCAAGATGTTTCGGAAGTCACCTTGTCCGCGGCAGGCATGGAATTAGTCAAGTTGGGACTGACGGCGGCAGACGACCCGATTCAGTTAACCGCCGGCAATCTTGACGAAGCAACTATAAAACTCGGCAAAGATCCGTCAGGCGCAGTGGTGCTGCAAACATTGGCAGGACGCTTTTCCGGTGTCTCTACCACAGGCGCTCTGGTATTGAATCAAGGCAGCGCCCAATTTGAAAAGCAGGGCGATGCTATTCAGTTTATGAATGGCCAGGCTCTGTATCAGGGACAGCCTATTACAGCAGCCGGACGAGTGTTGACAGCACCATCTGGTGCGCAAACGCTGGATTTTGATGTCCAAATGCCAGCCGGCGACCCAGCAGCCCTTCTAACTAGTCTGCCAGCCAGCGGTACTCTGACGGCGCAGGCGAAAGTTACCGGTTCTGTTCTCTCACCAGTGTTATCCGGTAACTTTACCCTTGGCGGTCTTCAATTCGGCAATATAAATGTCAACGGCATTAGCGGCACTTTCTCATACATACAAGAAACGCTGAAGCTGCTCTCGGCCAATGGCACCACACTCGGCGGCTCTGTTTCTGCCAGCGGCAACATTTACCCGGATACGGAACAGTTTCAATTATCTATCTCTGGCAGTGGTCTTGACAGCTCACAACTGACAGAGAAAGATGTCAAAGGCCCCTTATCACTCTCAGGAACGGCAACCGGTGATGCTGCGACTGCTGTAGTCCAGGGCAACTTCTCCATTGATAACGGCAAAGCCTATGGCATATCTTTTCGGACACTGACCGGCAGCTTCATAAAACGAGGCTCGGCAGAGGCAGAAGTAGGCAACCTGGCCATGCATACTGATCTGGGAACTTTTTATCCCGAACAGCTGAACCAGAGTATGATGGAAAAACTTCAGGAACGCCAAGTGCCAATAACGCGCGAGGCAGTGAAAGAAAAAGTTACAGAAAAGGTACTCGAAAAGCTTTTCCGCTAACTATACAATCTTATCCTAAAACGTTTTTAAGGCGCGATTTTCATCGCGCCTTTAGTATCTTTCTCAAACAAGAAAAAACGCAACCGCTTGTGCAGTTACGCTTAATGTAAAAAAATCATTTCGATTGTATTGCTGTTATTATAGCATTGGCCTGTGGAGTATTCTTTTTCTTCTCAGCCTTTTTCTTCTTTTTTTCTTTGTCCTTTGGGCTTTTATCTCCCATATTGAACATCTCCCTTTTTATTCCATGAACTCCGCTCTAAGTATACCACATTTTCCCAAGAAAGGCGCTAATTAAATATAATACAAACGCTTGCCCCACTCAGCGAAATCCGGATTTTGAGTTCTGCATTATGCCTATCTATACTGCGATATCATCCATATTGCCCTAAAGGGATTCGTTTAGCGAATCTAGAATTAATAATCTTACCATATATTTAGAATGGCATAAAACCTAAAAGATTAAAATGCTATTATGCTATATCATATAAGGAGTGAAAATAAACAATGAAAAAAGAATCGAAGAAAAAATTAACAAAATCAGAAAAACGCAGAGGCTTTAATTCTTTAGTTGATGCTGCTGCCCTAATAATGGCCTGTATCTATTTTTTCACCCGGGGAAATTGGGACTATCAATGGGTGATAGATGCGCTCTGGATCGTGGTTTTACTGCTCATGGTGAGACGGAGATTCCGTAAAAAAGACGAGTGAATAGGTTAAATTTTCCCAGTTCATTTAATTAATAAAAGGATTGGTGAATTTATGAGGAAATTCTACTCATCTGCCATATTCACGTTTCTACTTATGGCGATTCTCATTATACCCGTTCTAGCTTCCCCAAAAACCCCCTCTCTTTCGCCTGATATTGCTCAAGATATACTAATTGATGGCAATAAACGATTTGTTTCAGAAAGGTATACTGATTCCCAAACTGGTCAAGCACGACGGATTGAGCTAACCAAAGGGCAAAATCCCTTCGCCGTCATTATAAGTTGCTCTGACTCTCGTGTACCGCCAGAGCTCATCTTCGACCAAGGTTTGGGCGACCTCTTTGTGGTGCGCGTAGCAGGAAATGTCCTTGATGCCATTGAGCTGGGGAGTGTCGAATATGCTGTGGAACATCTTGGGACCAAACTGATCGTTGTATTGGGCCACGAAAAGTGCGGCGCCGTAAAGGCAGCAATCGATGACAGCGCCGAACTCCCCCCCAACGTCAAAGCAATTACAACCAAGATTCAACCTGCTGTTGCTGCTGCCATAACGGCACAATCAACAAATATCCATGAAGCAGCTATTGATGCCAATATAACCAATATGGTCGCTATTTTAAAAGCTGATCCGGTAATCATCCATACTAAAAATGTAAAAATCCTCGGTGCTAAGTATCATCTGACCTCTGGAGAAGTTGAATTTACTAATTAATACCAAAGGCCTCACTCCTATTATGTACTGCCCCTGCCAAATAGACAGCCTGCCGCTCAATCGGCAGGCTGTACGTCGGATGATTTACACAACTAACATCATAGAGGGATATCACCGGCAGCTACGGAAGGTCACAAAAATGAAAACAGCCTATCCGTCAGATGAGGCTTTGCGTAAAATCATTTACCTTGCCACTGTTGACGCAGCAAAGAAATGGACTGTGCCCCTCCGAAATTGGACAGACTGTATTTCGCAGTTATCGATTTACTTTGAAGATAGATTGGATGTACCGTCTCTAATCTATCTTGGCGAAATCCACGCAGGGTCGTAGACACACCTCATTTTAGATGATGTCAAGACTCTTCAAAATATCAAGCGAAATGGCACGGGCTTTAATTCCAGTTGCGCCATCTACAGCTTCGAGATTGGTAGCAAAGTAGTAACGTTGATTGCCTTTTTCAATCACTCCAACAAACCATCCTACGGAATATACTCCCTCAACACTGCCAGAACCGGTTTTACCGGAGAAAACAACCCCATTTTCATCAGATTGGACGATTATTCTCCTGATGATAGCCGTATTTCTTGCAGAAAAGGGCAACTCATCATTATAGAGGCGACGTAACAATTCCACTTGCTCTTTTGCAGAAATTTGTAAAGAAGAACGGAGCCAGAACTGTGTGATTCCACCTGAAATGTCGCGGTTCCCATAAGGTATGGCATCGATAAATTTTTGCATACGCTCTGTGCCGATGCGCGAGGCAAGTTCTTGATAATACCAGACCACTGAACTTTTAATTGCTGAAGACATCGTATGATTTTGGTTCCAAACTGGAAGGAACCGTTGTTGTCCGTCCCACTGCAGCGTCATATTTTCGTCTGGTGCAACTCCGGTCTCCAAGGCTATCAAAGAATTATAAATTTTAAAAGTGGAGCAAGGCGTGAGGCGCTTTTCGCTTCGCTGCTCATTATATACAGAATACCGATCTTGATTTTCATCGTATAAAACAAACGTTCCTTGAAACCCAGTAAAGAAAGGTGCTGCTTGTTCAAGTATCTGAGTTGGTGCTGCCTGTAATGACTGCGTTGTAGATAACAAGATGAGACAAAAAATTAAGAAAACCCGACGTACAAAGTTCAAGCTAATCCCCCCACTAAAAGATACCAAGCACGGATAGGCCACCCAATACTATATAGCTCTAAATATTCATAAACGGATGTTAAAATTCCTGTACTAATTAGTGCAGACAAAAAAAGAAAAAACCATTTACACAAAATATCTTACATTCCTTTACCCTGGCTAGTTCCGTTTTTACCGCAGTCTTTAAGGATTTCTTTCGGCCCCCATATATTCATAGCTCGCTTAAGGTGATTTTTTTGCCGCTTCTTCACATTATTTTCTTTGACCTTGTCAATGCTTCCTGCCTCATTTTAATAGATGCTTGATGCTCTTCTTCACTCCACCCAGGATCTTTTAAAGAAAACCAGAGCTCACAAGGCATTTGTGTGCATTCACCGCAATGGTTAACACTTTTATCTCGCACACATTTATAAGTCGGGCAAATATCAGCACCAATATACTGTGCCCAAAAGACCTTTCCCTCAATCTGTTGGCAACCTGCACATTCCGTTCCATAACTTTTGCAATCGCCGCAAATAACCCCACATACACTTAGCATTTTGTCACTCTCCTTGTAAATATTCATTCACCACGCAAGACAGAAAAGAACATTCCAAAACCACTGATATATAGAAAAATAACAAGGCTATCGATTAATCGTCAGCCTTGTCTTTTTGCTATAAATTACTCATGATTTTTGCGTTAGCATTATCCATCGCTTCATTGAGAGCTTTTGTGATTGGATCTTTATATCCTACACCGCCAAATACCGTTTTATTTTCCGATGTTCCCGCTACTTGGAATGACACTACTTTATCTTGTGCGGTATTGTAAAATTTGTAGCGTAATTTTGCTTTGGTAACTACTTTCGATTGGAAATAGCTCATATGTCTTGTAGTTATTAACTGCGATAATTCCATAGCAATAACATAATCAGCGTTAGTTTCTTTCGCAACAGAAGCTAAAACATCCTTGTCAGGAAGCTCCATGTTTGAGACATCATAACCCGCAGAATTCAAGGCTTTTTGCACATCAACAGGTGGGATTATCTGAAAGTCTTTATTGGAAAACCGTTCAGTATATTTACTATCGATAACTTCTTTTATGTAGTCTTTCCTTTCTTCTGTAGAGTTAATATAAGGAACTATGGCAACGTTGTAGGATGTTTTCTTGATTGACTGAACAACGGCCTCTCCAGCTTCTTGAGCGAATACAGTACCCATTGACATTAAAAACAAGCATAGCATTGTAACAATAGATAACCTTTTCATAATATCACTCCATCCTTTATTTTTGATATATTCTCATTGTGCTTGACTCTAGTTTAAAATTCCATCATATCACAACATTTACCTCCCATATAATTCCACTAATTTTGTAATATTATGTAATAATTTCTTTAAATACAATAAGCCCCATCAGCAACATTGACTGATGGGGCTTATTGTATGACCGACCTAGCAAAGATATAATAAGGTTATATTCTGCTTCACTTTGAAGGAGGTCAATATAATGAAAAAATTAATAAACAAAGCCTTGCAGTCTGCTAAGATGTATACTCTTTGGGACTATGCCTGTTTAAAAATTACTCTTCTTTCTATTGGCATTCTAATCGGAACTTATTTTGCTGATTTCTTCTTAAGCCATACTTTATTGCTCTGGATTACTTTTCTTGTTTCATATTTTTATATTATGTTCAGAACGTTTATTGCTCAATAAACCATTGTCCTTCATTACAAAACAGATAGGTCTCTAGCAATACTATTGATATAACCCTACCGTACCAACCAATACATTTTCGTAACATTTCCCACTAAAGAACTGTGCTCCTTCTGGCAATTCAAATTTATAGGATTTTTGCGGTAATGAATTATCGAATGGTATAACATCAATATATAAATATCCATCCCCAGGAACATAAAATGCAATATCGGAAGTATAATAACTGTTTTTATGTAATCCTTTATGATTCCAATTTGCTGTATCAAACCTTTCCTGACCACTCCAGCTAAACGAAAATGCTATCTCATCCTGAAAAAAAGTAATTCCAGCACTATCCCCGTTGTTAAGGTAAAATCTTAATGTTCCCACATCATCAACAGTAGTTCGTGGTTGCTTAATTATAATGCCACGAAAGACCGCATTTGTAGCAAGGTCTATGTCCAAAGCTATTTTGCTAGGCACTACTGCATAATTAGTTAGCTTCAATCCATTCCACGTTGTAGGAAATGTGTCGGTCGAAGCTTCTTGAGGATTTGTTTTTGCTTTATCGGTAGTTGTAGGCGGGGCAGGTGTTTTATTACCAATAATCTTGACTGAATCTCCATTTGCTATCTCCATAACTCGTTTAATAACCGCGTCATTGGGACTGACTTTAGTCCAGGGGGTTGTTTGTAAACTGTACTCATGTTGTTCTAATAAATTACGATTTATGTCAAAATATGCGTGATTAACACCCCTCCACTCAGATGTGCTTGGCACATATGCAATGGTTTCTATTTCAAAGGCACGGTTTTGATAGTACGGGGCAGAAAAATCGGTTCTTTCTATAAAGAAAATTATATCTCCCTCTGGTGTTTTAGCGACATTGTCTATCTCTAAATAAATATTAGGTGCGTCGGGGTATATTCGCTCCCAATTCTGAAGGGCTGCTAAAGCTGAAATAGAAAAAGCGAACATAAATAGAATTAGCGGTAGTCCTAGTTTCAAAAATCGCTTCATTATAAAATTCTCCTTTTTTTACGTAATGAGTATTATTCTGTCCGCTGGAATATTAATCCTTTCTAAAGAAACAAAGTGTTCTTGGCATATTCCACCCCAACCTTATCTTATTTAGCAGTTAATTTGTTGTCAGCATCCCCGTCTTTGACACCAGACAGGAAAAGGACCTCTCTCGCTAGAAACCAGATAGGAAATCCAAAAGGGAGAGGATATATGCAGGAATGTTTTACTGCGTTTGATTTTGAAACCGCTAATACACAAAACCACAGTGCCTGTCAGTTGGGCGTGGCCGTGGTGGAGAATGGCCGTATTGTGCTAGAAAAGTCCTGGCTGATCAAACCACCCACCAAAGTGTTTAGTTTTTCTTATCTACATGGCATTACATACTCAACGATAAAAGACCAACCGACATTTGGGGAGCTTTGGCTGGAAATCAAGCCATTTTTTGAGCGTCAAATTATTGCTGCTCATAATGCCGAGTTTGATATTGGTGTACTGACAGCAACGCTGGCTTACTATGGGCTGTTCATGCCGGAATTTCATGTAATTGATTCACTGGCAGTGGCGCGAAGCGCCTGGCCTGCACTTATAAATCACAAATTATCAACGGTTGCCGCTCATCTCAATATAGCGCTTACTCACCATGATGCGGCCAGTGACGCTAAAGCCTGTGCAGAAATCATTTTACAGGCAGGGCAACAACATGTGGAGATTAATCGTATTATAAACAAACTAGCACCGAAAGGCCTTGATTTGTTTGGTGGTGAGTATTAATAGTCACCACCTCGCTAAACCCTAAACTTCCTAACAGCGCCTTGCAGTTCCTCGGCCATACGTGCTAGAGCCTGACTAGATGTCGCTATCTCTTCCATTGAAGCTGATTGTTCCTCGGTAGCAGCCGAAACTGTCTGGGTTTGTCCAGCAGCGTCTCTACTGATTCGATCAATGTCCCGAACCGATGCAACAATTTGCTGACTTCCAGAAGCCATCTGCTGAATTGCTGCTGATATTTCTCTGATTTGAGACGAAACATCGCCTACGAGTAAAACAATTTCCTTGAATGCCTTTCCGGCATTGTTTACCACATCAGCTCCAGACTTGACCTCATTAGTACCGCTATTCATTGCAACAACGGCATTGCTAGTTTCCGCCTGTATCTCCGAAATCAAACTAGCAATTTGTTTAGCCGCTTCTTGGGACTGCTCAGCTAACTTGCGCACTTCATCGGCAACAACAGCAAAACCCCTACCTTGTTCACCTGCACGCGCCGCCTCGATAGCTGCATTCAGTGCCAGTAAATTAGTCTGATCTGCAATCCCCGAAATAGTGTCGATAATTTGTCCAATTTCTTTTGAGCGCTCACCTAATTGCGCAACCACCTGCGCCGAGCTAGCAACCGACTTTTCAATACTTTTCATCTGGTCTATGGCTGCGTCTATCGCCTTGTCACCCTGATCTGCCGCATTGCTTGTTTTTTCCGCCATGCCCGATACCGCATTTGCATTCGTAGCTACTTGTTGAATCCCTGCTGACATTTGTTCAACAACCGAAGTAGCACCATCAACGGCATTGGCCTGTTTTGCTGCACCTTCAGCAACTTCACCAATGGTTGCTGCCACTTGTGTGGTGGCTTGGGCCGATTGCTCGGCATTTGCAGTCAATTCTTCCGCCGAGGCAGCTACCTGCTCAGAAGTCTGGGCTATTTGTCTGATAAGCAAATCCAGATTTGAAATCATCGTGTTCATCGAATTTGCTAAAATACCGACCTCATCTTTAGAATCAATATCAATCACAACCGTCAGATTTCCTGTTGACACCATTTCAGCGGCATCTGCAAGTTGCTCGATAGGCTTCGCTATCCTCCGGGCAACATAATAGATTATCATTGCCGAGATGAGAACTTGGATAACGACAAAAATCGCCAAATTCCTTTTAAACTCAATTATCATCGCCTCATAAGGAGCATTGGGAACCCCTACGAAGATCATGCCAATCGCCTTTCCGCTGCCATCCACGATTGGTTCATAAACAGCCTGGTTAACAACACCAACCACCTGGGCTTCTCCAAAGAAAGTCTTATTGTCTTTTAGTACTATATTTGATACATTTTCCTCGGCCTTAGTTCCAATCGCCCTGCTATCGTCCGGCTTACGGACGGTAGTGGCTATACGAACGTCTCCAAGAAAAATAGTAACATTATCTTTCGTCATTTCTTTAATTTCATCAATACTCGTCATATTGTTGATTAAAGTATTTCCTTTAAACAGCTTGCCATCTTTTACTTCCCAAGTCCCAGGTACTTGCTTGTCAAAATACGCCTTTGCAACATTCAAATCGGATCGAAGCTTCTCCTGGGAAGCAGAGACAATCTTATCCCGCATATCGTAAACCGCATAATAACCAATAGCAGAAGTCCCAAAAATAATAATAATTACAAAAATAAATACCAGCTTCCAACTAAGACGATTAAATACAAACATAATGCATGACTCCCTCCATTTTCTCAATGCCGATGTACGTCATTTTAGTCTGGTTATATACCTACAAACGAGCCATTGCTGAATTTAATTTCCCTTGGATTAGCCCTTGTCATAAGCTAACGCTTAGACTTTCTCTTTAGCTCCTTTCTTTTCGAGAGATGAATTTGGGGAAAAACACCCGCAATAAATGACTAATTGTGTCAGATATAGGAATTTAGCCCTAGTTAGAGTTCTACATGGTAGAACATTTTCCTTCCATAAATTTCCGCTTATTTTGTCGCTTTTTGGAGGGACATTGCCTTAAATTCTCTCTGGAACATCAAGAATCCCCATCAACAGCATTGCTGATGGGGATTCTTGTATTGCTCTGGATTATTTTCCTTGTTTCATATTTTTATATTAATAATTTACTTGTCGCTCAAAATAAAAGGACCCCGCTTTCGCGGAGCCCTATGGGCGGACAGGCTGTGGTGGCACCCTGTCGGAATCAATTGTTCTTATTAGCAGCTTTCAGAGCAGTCGTCGTTAAAGCAGAAAAACAGTAAAAGGATGATGATTATAACTATAATCCCACTTCCACCACCATGACCATTACAACCACCGAAACCACCGAAACCCATATGAATACCTCCTCTGCTGTTATGTTTGTTTTCCTTATATATCGTATGATGAATGTCGATTTTGGTTACACGTTAAACTAAAATTCAACACAAAAAATGCTTCCGATTACTCGGAAGCATTGAATTTTCTGGTGACCCACGAAAGAATCGAACCGACACGTTGGATGACGTAGGTAAAGATAAAAAAATTACCCACTTTTAAAAACATGAGTAATCAATACATTATTTCTATCATAGGAACTAATTTATTATGTCTGCTGAAACAGAAAGCTTGATTCCTAACAACCCCATCACTCCACCTGCTACTCTATCAATCCATATCTTTGAGCGAAAATAAGTAGAGCGTGGCCCGTTGGATGACAGCACTAAAGCTACAACACTAAACCACCCAATTTCTATTAGCAAAACACATAATGGAAGTAAAACCATAAACATCACGGATACCGTTTGAGGTAATAGCGCTGTGATAATGCTTCCGTAAAAAACGGCTGTTTTAGGATTGCTCATCTGCGTAAAAAGCGCCATGCCAAAAGAGCGCCAATAATTATTCTGTTCTTCACAATGCATGGTTTCCACACTTATAGATTCGTTTGCTCCACGCCAAATAGTTATTCCGAGATAAACCAGGTATATTCCTCCAATAATTTTCAAGCCCATATAAAGCCATGGAAGATTTGCAAAAATAGTCTTCAATCCCAAAAGCACTAATAATGTGAATATAAACGATCCAACACTTATCCCAATTGCGGCTGCAATACCATTACGACGCGATTCAGAAATTGAAGTTCGTGCCACAAATAAGAAGCTGGGTCCTGGACTAATTGCTCCAATCAAAACAGTTAATAAAATACCCATTAATAAGAATATATTCTCCAATTAGATTAGCCTCCTTCTTAAATGCTAGTATCGTATTTCGCCATGATAATTTATATTCCTCTAACTTTTCCAAACAATGGCTATCCCCACACCACCGCCAGTTCATCCTTCTGCCTGCCAATTCCGCGCCTTGTGGTCGCTGGCAGTAACTGTTTTATCCACAAAACATCCCCCGCAATATTTTCGGCTTGTCTATCTCGCTTCCAACAGGTACTATATTGCTATAGTAGTTAAAGGAAGGTGCTTAAATGGATAACAAAGAATTGTTGCAAGCCATGCGTGCCATTATGCAAGAAGAAATAAGACCAATTACTAAACGTTTAGATAATATAGAATCTGATATGTCCGACTTGAAAACCACTGTCAGCACCCTCGAAGGACAAACCAAAGAAAATACCGAAATGATTAAGGCTATCCAGGACAACACCGAAGTAACGCCAAGATTGACGGTTTAATCGTTACCACGGTCAGCAAGGAAGCTGTTGCCAACCTTGACGCTAAGTTTGATGTTCTCAATAATCGCCTTTTCCAACAGGAAGCAGCTATTCACTAATTAAAAGCAGTAAGTAATTAATCGCCCGGCAATTATGCCGGGCTTTCTTATCTAATGAACTTTTTAGCCCCCGCTTCCTAAACAACCTCAAACAAGTCTTTATTAAGATCAATACAACGTGGGTGAAAAAATAAAAAAATTACCCACGTTAGTTTTAAAAACATGAGTAATCATTACGTATATATTTTTGGATATTTCCTAGAAAACAAAAAATGTATCAAAAGCCGTTAAGCCCTTGATACATCTATATTTTTAAGTGGTGACCCACCTGGGACTCGAACCCAGAACCTACTGATTAAGAGGTGTTATAACCACTTTAGTTTACATTTTATTATGTTTAGAAACATAGTATTTTAATGGGTTCACGGTTTATTTTTTTGTAGAACGTTTTCTGTTTTTATAGTGCTTTTTTAAAAATAAACACTAAATAAACACCATGAGATAATCGAATTTTTAACATTAATATCGCCAGAAACTATTAATGAATTGAGTGACTAGCAGGTGATGTCTGCTAGTCACTCGCATTTACTCGATTATATAGTTTATCTTTAAATTTCTGAAGTAACTATAAGGCAAGTGCTGATCATATTGAAGTCTGCCTACAACTACGCCAGGATGGATTCCTATTTGCTCTGCAAAAAATTCAATATTACTTTGGTTAAAGTTCGCACTGCTTACAAATTTATTATATTCTTCTCTAGGAATCAGATAGTTACCAGAGAATAAATCCGCTTCTACTTCCAGCTCATTATCAATTGGACCATAATCAGACGGATTACCACTAATGAAGGTTGCTTTAAGCTTTTGTTGTAGTACATGCTTAATTTCATGGAATAAGGAAAACCAAAAAGTATCTGCGCTTAATCTTCGGTTATTAAGTGCAAGCAGCACTTTTTCTTTAGTAATCCATTTTACTGCCCCATTTACACCGGAATTGGGAAGGTGAGGCAATAAAACAAAAGCAACACCGCATTCCTTAAAGATTTCATATAAGCGCGGATAAAAAACAGATGGCTCTTGCAAGGTCATGCTTCTTATTTCAGGAAGAAAGCTTTCTAATAACTGTTTATTATAAGGCTTACAATCAATTCGCTCGGCAAGATTTAAAGCGGTCTGCACCCAAGCATTCGAATTCATAATATTTTTTTCGGTAACACTTGTAACCACCGTTCTGCAAGCAACCAAAAAGTCTTTTTGCTTTAATACTTGTAAAGATGAAACTTTAAAAAATTTCCGCAGCTCTTTAATTCTTTCTTCAGGTTTTTTTGTATCTGCAACTAATTGCAACTTGCTGAAATAACGATAATCAATTTGTTTTAAATACTCCTTTTCTTCATCAAGTTCTTTACGTTGCTTGATGGCTAAAACTTTTTCATTATATGCAAGCTGAAGTTTTAACCATACCTCAACCGTAGTACCTAACATTTGTGCTAATTTTTGGGCAATATCATCTGATAAAGATATTTCGCCATTCAGCAATTTACTCAATGTTTTATCGGTCGTATTTAATCTTTTGGCAAATTCACTTTGAGTTATCCCCATATCTGTTATGATATCTAAAATATAGTATCCAGGATGAAATGCTAATAACTCTTGATATTCAACTTTACTCATAGTGATTTGTCACCTCCTCTAACTGAACAATGACTATATTTATGGCATTTTTGCCGTAAACTTCATCGTTGGAACATGCGTTTCCATCGTTGTCGATTGGAATCATAATTAATCGCCAGCCAGAAGTTCTTCCGCCAATATCAATCGCATATTCACCCATTCTGGAGCCTTTTAAGTGATGAAAATGAAAAGGAGGATAATTAATGATATCTGTGATATTACTGGCATTTTCAATAAAATTTATAGCAGCATGTAGTTTTTCTGGTATAGTGCCACTGCATTTTTTTTTAGCTTCTTTGAGGCTAGTGCATACGTTTTTAACCTTGCTATTCGTATATCTAATTTGCATCAGCAAAAAAATCCTTTCGTGAGGTAATTTAAGTATAACACTTAGACTCTCTCACTACAATAATTATTTTTACCTAAACGGTAAAAAATATTACAAAAATATATTTGTAGCTCAGTGAGAATAATTATAAACCCCAGCAAAACTACGCATTCTAACACTTTATGTATACTTAGCCTTTTGAGTTGTCTAATTCATACGATACAGGCTCTTCGGCAACAATTTCCAATCCTTCTTGTACAGATTGGTGATGATACGTCTTTTTTAAACGATTGTATAATACAGTTCCGACTGTTCCCATAATTTGTTTCATCATATCTGGATCGGAGAACATGCGTACAAAGAATTCTTCGTTTTGTTCATAACGGGTAGCAGCCATTTCGGGGAAGTCTTTTTCAAACAGGAGCATAAATGTCTTAAAATCATTATTTTTAGCATAACTGCGCCATTTTTCTTCTGAGGCATAATCATTTTCAAGTTGCAATAGGACTTTGTCCATTTCCGAAAAGTTGGTGCCATATTTTTCATTGATTTTATCAATAATAATAGTCAGAGGGTCTTTAGTCTTTTCACGTCGTCCAGATTCACCTGTAATGGGGCGGAACCCCTCTGATGTGCTCTCTAGATCAATGTTTCCCTCAAAATCCTTTTCCAAGCGGTAGTATTCCAGCAACACCTTGTCATCTACATATATCTTATCTGAACCGCCCTTTGGCAGCATGGTATATAAAAATTTACAATACACACTGAATTTATGAATATCTTTATCAAACAGTCTGCAAACCTGTGTGATAAAGGCATAAATGCGATTAAAACGGGCAAGTGTGGATTTGAATAAATCCTGTCTGTCAGTTTCCAACGCATTGAAGCGGTCTAAGGCTGGCTTTATCGTTCCCTGTAGTTTCCCAAGGTCTCCGGCAGTCTGTTCCTTACCGGAGTAGAAGATATTAGTAAAGCGGTCAATTTCCATCTTTTGATAGACACGGAACTCGTCCAAAGTGTTCTTCAAATCATAAATCACATTGGGGTCGGTTTCTTCCTCCAGAACCGTTTCCTCATAATAAGGCTCAAAGGATTTACGTATGTCTTCTGCGGAATTTACAAAGTCAAGAACAAAAGTGTCATGCTTGCCAAGGATAGTACGGTTCAGACGGGAAAGTGTCTGGACAGCTTTGACTCCCGATAGCTTCTTGTCCACGAACATGGTGTGCAGAAGTGGTTCGTCAAAACCTGTTTGATACTTTTCAGCCACGATCAGCATTCCGAATTCATCTGTATGGAAAGCCTCCGGAAGTTGTTTTTCCTTGATGGTTTCACCAGACTTATATTTATTGAGTTTCTCCTCAGTGTAAGAAACACCATCGTCCTCAATTTCACCGGAAAAAGCTACCAGCACATCTAGATCAGTATATCCCTTTTCCAGTATTTGACGTTTGAATTCCATCAGATAGCGGACGGCGTGTAACCGTGATGGTGTGACAATCATCGCCTTTGCCTTACCGCTAATTTTATGAATGGTCACATTGCGAAAATGTTCTAGCATGATAACCGTTTTTTGCGAGATGTTGTGTGGGTGTAAAGTTTCAAAGTTGCGAATTGCATTGACTCCAGCCACAGTGTCTAACTCAGGATCATCGGGGATAGACTTTGCAATTTTGTAATACATTTTATAGGTCATGTAATTTTTCAGCACATCCAGAATAAACCCTTCATCGATGGCTTGGCGCATAGAGTAAATATGATAAGGATGATACTTGCCGTTTTCATCTTTCCACCCGAACATATTTAGTGTTTTGTCTTTTGGGGTAGCGGTAAAGGCAAAGAAAGATAAATTTTCATGAATTCCCTGCGCTGCTAGTTCGTCCAGCAATTTATCTTCATCATCTTTGCGTTTACTTTCTTCTTCATTTTCGAGTTCGGCGTATTCTTCCAAGATTTTTTCCGTATCAGCAAGTGCTCGCTTTAACTTTTTAGCGGCATCACCAGTCTGAGAGGAATGCGCTTCATCTATGATAACGGCAAATCGTTTATTGCCAGAGTGCACTTCTTTATATATGACAGGGAATTTTTGCAGAGTAGTAATAATAATACCTGTTCCCGATTCAATAGCTTCCTTCAGCTGTTGTGCATTTTTATCAATCTTCTGCACCACACCTTCCACATGGTCAAACTGGTATACAGTATTTTGTAGCTGATCATCCAATACTCGACGATCGGTAACAATGACAACAGACTGGAATATCTTTGCATCATTATTATCATGAAGACCCGACAGACGATGGGCAAGCCACGCAATAGAATTAGATTTGCCAGAACCAGCACTGTGTTGAATCAAATAGTTTTGTCCAGCTCCACGATTCTTTACATCATTTAAAAGCTTTGTAACAACGTCCAATTGATGATAGCGAGGAAAAATCATCCGTTCAGAAAGAATTTCGCCTGTTTTATCATTTTTTTCAACTTCTAAATGTAAGTATTTGTGTAAAATCTCTAATAAACTATCTTTACACAACACTTTTTCCCAAAGGTAAGCAGTGTCATATCCATCCTGATTTATAGGATTGCCTTTACTGCCGACATTTCCAGCACCGTTACTTCCTTGGTTAAAAGGTAAAAAGTACGTCTTATCGCCCTGCAAGCATGTAGTCATATATACATTGGTAAGATCGACAGCAAAATGCACCAGAACACGGTTTTTGAATTCAAAGATAGTATCTTTGCTTGCGCGATTAAATTTGTATTGTGAAATCGCATTGGTTGTATCTTGTCCTGTAAATTGGCACTTTAGTTCCATAGACACAACAGGGATGCCATTTAGAAATAAAACAATATCAATACTGTTTTCGTTTTGCAGGGAATAATGCAGCTGTCGGGTACAATGCAGAATATTGCTTTCATATTGTTTTTGGCTAGTTTCGTTAATTGAGGTTTCTGGCTTCCAATAAGCTATACGAAACTTAATACCTCGATCTGTAAAGCCTTGGCGAAGCACCCGCAGCAAACCAACCATTTTGACTTCACGGCAAAAACGCTCAATGATCTGTTTGTCACTATCACTACCATAAATTTTCTGAAAGCGTTCCCAGCTTTTAGGTTGACTGGATTTAATAAAAGTTAAAAATGTATTTTTATCTAGTGCAAGATTACGGTCAAAAGCGGATGGATTACCCTTTATATACCCGCCAACAGAGCAAAGGTAGCTCTCAATATCTTCTTCAAATCGGTTTTCTTTTACATCAAAGTCAGACATGGATTATACCTCCTTTTTGCCAGTGACAACTTCGTATATAAGGGATTTTTTGTATTCTGTGAGTTTATCTATAATCGATTGTTTTTTTGCTATAGCTGAATTGATTTCGACATTCTTCTTATCAAGGAAATCGATAATTGTTGCTTGCTCACAAGTATCAGGAAGAGGTAACTTTAGTGAGCGTAAATCATCTCTTGAAACTTTTAATCTGCAAGTGTTTATTTTATCATCCCCGCGGTCAATTGCCATGATGCCTTTGCCAAGACTAAATAAAACTTTTTTTATTGTTTTACTTCTAAACAAATAATCGCAAAATCTTGCTGTAACATGATTTTCTTCGTTGTCATAATATGTGTAGTATGCAGGACTAACACAACCAAAGTAATTTGAAATACCTACAGCACCAACAATCATGTTCATGCTGTTTAGTACCAAATCACCAATATGTGCTAATTTGTATTGAGAGACATCATCTTTAAATCTATCTAAATTTGTTGTTTTTTCAGAGTATAAAGTAACACCTTTGTCGATAGATAAAGACAATCTTTCATCAGTCTGAACCGGTACATTTTTTTCGGTCCGCTCACGCAGTATGTGTTTAAAAGGGACTAGCTTCCAGTGACCTGGTATTTTCCCAATCCATTCAATACCACTGTCTTTCATCGGGGTATTAGGATTTAGTCCTGTGGTGACAGTTTCGGTAATCATCGATAGCTTATATTCTTTCAGTTTTTTGATGATTGCCTTTTCGCGTGTAATGATAGAATCGATTTTTCCACATTTGGCATCAAGATAAGATACTATCTTGCTCTGTATCGAGAGTGATGGTGTAGGTATTTTAAATGTTACAATTGAACTTGCATTAATAGCTGGATAACTTATTCCAACAGAGTGAGCTTCAACCTCACTTATAAAATTTTCCGATAAAATTGCAAAATAAAGAAATCTTGCTAAAATCGCTTGTTCTTTAGCCCTTAATACAATAAATCCAGTAGAAACAATTTGTGGTGTCACAAATTCTTCTATAGTTGCTACCGCTTTTAAATATGTACGAACAGTAGATAAAATCACGTCTCCTTTTTGTACAATTCTACGTGCTCTTGACGGAGCACTTGCAAAGTTCATATGCTGTAGTTGCGTAATACCTTGTCCATTAACCACAGAACCTATGTCAATATAATCAAACTCAAATGTTTCATCCGTGGTTTCTTCTAGTGTGTCGCTATTATAATATGCCAGATATTTTATTGCGATCATTTTCCAATCAGATGGAATCTCTCCAATCCACGGTACACCGATGTATTTCATTTTTTTCATATATCGAACACCTCAGCCAAAGCACCATCCAAATCAGTTTCAATATCCAGAATCTCCGTCATAAGTTCAGCAGAAGGCTTTGGTGCTTCAAATTTGTAAAAGTGCCGTGTGAATGGAATTTCATAGCCAATTTTGGACTTTTTCTTATCTATCCATGCATCTGGTGCAAATGGAAGCACCTCTCGGTTAAAATAATCTTCAATATCTTCCGTAAGCGGAACGATTTCTGTATCACGTAAAGAGATGTCCGGCTGTTTCTTGCCGTTCTTTAAAATCAATTCATAGTTCTCATCACGGAGTGGACGTTCCACGGTGATTTTTGTATAGCCAAAGTCAATATTATCATATATCTGGCTGATTTCATTTGCTTTAAAATTGCCATAAACCTTTGTGATTTCCGCGATTGCAGACTCCGGGATATCGCTACGTTTGTTGCCTAATGACTTACGGCGCTTCTCATATAGTCCGTTAGCGTTAATAAGTTGCACTTTGCCCTCACGTTTTGTACCCGCTTTTTTGTTGGATAGCACCCAAATATAGGTAGCGATACCTGTGTTATAGAAGATATCATTCGGCAATGCAACGATGGCTTCCAGAAGGTCATTTTCAAGTATATATTTACGGATATCAGACGGACCACTTCCAGCATCTCCTGTGAACAGCGGAGAACCATTGTGGATGATGGCAACACGGCTTCCACCGTCTTTGGACTCTTTCATTTTGGAAAGAGCCGTTAGAAGGAATAACATCTGTCCATCACCAACGGCTGGCAGACCAGCACCGAATCTTCCTGCGAATCCACGCTTAGCTTCAGCTTCTACCGTAGCTTTTTCGTTTTTCCACTCACGACCAAAGGGAGGATTAGAAAGGATATAATCGAAAGTCTGCCCTCCAAACTGATCATCAGATAGCGTGTTACCATTTTTAATGAACTCTGCATTATTGCCCTTAATTAGCATATCCGCTTTGCAGATGGCGAAAGTTTGATCATTGATTTCCTGCCCGAATGATATCAAATTTGTAGAAGCATTCAGTTCGTGAAGATATTCCTCAGCTACGGAGAGCATACCACCAGTTCCACAAGCTGGATCGTAGATGGTTTTTGCAACATTATTACCAGAGAGAATATCATTATCATCGTAAAATAGGATGTTGACCATGAGTTCAATTACTTCACGAGGGGTATAATGTTGTCCAGCATCTTCGTTATGTGATTCAGAAAATCTGCGGATAATTTCTTCAAAGATATAGCCCATTTCCAGATTAGAAATTACTTCAGGATGCAAATCTGCTTTGGCTGAAGTGAACTCTTTGATAACAATGTACAAAATCCCTTTGTTTGCCATTGTAGTTATTTGACCATCGAATTTGAATTTTTCAAGGATATCATGTACATTTTCGGAAAATCCGTTCAGATAGTCGCGAAAGTTTGCTTCGATATTATCTGGGTCTTCTAGCATTTTTTCAAAATCATATTTGCTGGTATTGTAAAAAGCATGTCCAGAAGCCTTACGGAGCAGCACATCACGCATAGGCAGCTGCTTGACGCTTTCAAATTTTTCTAGAACCGCAGCCTTGGTATCGGAGAGGATACAGTCAAAACGACGAATGACTGTCAGTGGTAGAATGACTTCGCCATACTCATGTGGTTTATACACCCCAGTTAATTTATCGGCAATTGCCCAGATCAGGGCGGCTTTTTCACTTACATTAGAACTTAGACTCATTGATACAACCTCCATTTTCTTCTGATACGTATTCTATGATATCTGCAAAATCCACATGCAAAGTCTGACAGATCTTGCCTAGTACAGCAAGAGTAACCTCTTCATCCCTGCGAAGTTTTGTCATAGTATTTGGGGCAATTTGGGCAGTTTTTCGTAACTCTGCCATACTCATTTTCCGGTCAATTAATAACTTCCAGAGCTTATTGTATGATACAGCCATTGATTTATTACCCTCCAATCACACAAACTGTCACAATTTTCCACAATTTATTCTACCATGACAATCTACAACCCACAAGAAAAAATCGCATAATCTTGCGAGGAACCTATCTGTAAAACGTTATAAATATATGGCTTAGCCGAATAGCTAAGCCATATATTTATGCTAATTTACTTTTTGATAACACATAGTTTACAACACCTTGCCTTGGAATCTTCCACACTCGATTATGACGAAATGCTTTTAACTCTCCAGAAGCCAACAAAGCGTAAGCTGCATTTTTACCGATTGATAGCATTTCGCAAAGCTCCTCAACCGTTACAATATCTCCGTAGTGCTCAAACATGATTTTATCCCCCTCATATCAATTATTTATTTTTATGTTATACAATGATTTTAAAACTATCGGCATGGACAAAAGGGAGAAAAAAATCACTACAGGATGCAGTAGGTTTCATTCATTGCTCAATGATGCAACGTAATCTTGTATAGAGGCACGAGGTATTTTCCATGCCTGACCGATCTTTATAGCCTGTAATTTACCAGATCTGATTAGCTTGTAAATGACAGATACACCCACCCTCAGCATAGAAGCAGCCTCTGCGACATATAACAGTTCGAAACCAATACCATCAGGGATAATTATATTTTGTTGGATAGATTTTTTATTCATAATTAGCACCTCCTTGTTTTTTACCATTATGTTTGATTATTTAGAGTGAAAGTCGATGATTTAGCTCCTTATTTTGAAAAACTAGAGATGTAATTTTATGTAATAGCTTTATTTTTCAGCTATATATTATAAATTTGAATACTGGCAGGTTTATGGAGTACCCATAAGCCCTTGCAAAGGAACATATAAAAGGAACACAGAAAATGGCGCTGACAGTCGATGTCGGCGCTTTTCTGTATGTAAAAGGAGCGTATGAAAATGGTATGCAAAGAAATGGCACTAATCAAAAGACAATCAGATGAGAAATTACTCGGTCAAGTAATCACTTGTAAGACTGCAAAACAAATCTTATTAGAGTATGGTAATCTGTATCAGCTCATCATGCACTTATCTCCAGAGAGGCTTTTAACGTTGCCAGGAATTAACGACAAAATTGTGCAGAAGTTGCTGTGTCTAAAGCAATTGCTGGAGCGAATTGATGAGAATCGTAAACAAACTCTTACGGCGATTCGCCAGCCACAGGATGTATATCTTTACGCACAGGAAATGCAAGACTTACAGCAGGAAGAGTTCTGCCTACTATTGCTCAATACCAAAAATCGGATTATAGGAGAAAAACGAATCTTCCGTGGTTCGGTTAACGCCTCACTCGTTTCGCCGCGAGAAATCTTCTATGCGGCAATACAAACTATGGCAAGTCAAGTTATTGTTATACATAATCATCCATCTGGTGAGCCGACACCTAGCGAAGAAGATCGGGCAGTTACTAAAAAATTACAGGAAGCAGGGATGCTTCTCAATATTCCCGTCGTTGACCATGTGATCATTGGTCGCCATGGTTATTACAGTTTTAAAGAAGCTGACTGTATTTAAATATAATACAGCTATTCTTATGGTTCATTTTGTTAGAAAGCTTATAGAAAACAAAGTGAATATCTATCTATTTTAACTAACAGTTAAAGTAGTGATACCACCGTCTAAAACGCGAAAATTCTGTATATGAGATAATTAAAAGCAAGGAAATGAGGTGAGAGAAATGGATGAAGAATATAAGGAAAAGATGCGCCAAGTAGGTCTGAATATTAGTTTTTATCGCAAATATCGAACGCTAAGTCAACGAGCATTAGCGGAACAAGTCAATATCAGCAGCTGCTATATGTCCCAGATTGAGCGGGGTCTTTTGAGAAAAGCCGTTTCTCTTCCTGTGCTCATGAAAATAGCTTCTGCTCTTCATATAGAATTGGCGGTGCTTTTTAAATTTCAAACATTGCCGGAGAAAAAAGACGAAAAGTAAAGGTCATATTATATTTTGTCAAGGATGACGACACGGTATAAGGAGGAATAAAGGATGGAGACAATAGGTAATTCAATCGGTATAATATGGATGATTGCAACGGGGATTATAGGAACAGCTGTATTTTTAAAAATGCGATATATTTATTTTGGTGATGTAGCAAAAGGTATGTTTAGTGCTTGGCTTAGCTGTGTAGTTGGAGCAGGTGTCGTATTGGGAATCATTGGCTGGATTGCCGGAGCTATTGTTTTGGTAATTATCAGCTTTATAATAAGTTATTGGATTAGCATTGTAGGTGGAATTATACTTTTGGTTGGTCTGGGTGTCCTAGGAAATATGTCTGACGGTGACAATCCAGATCAAGCTAGTAATAACAAAGTTACGATGAAAAAAATAGGACTTATTGCTTGCTGTGCTGGGGTAATCATTTTTGCCTTTGGAATTTTTGGACACAGTTCAAAAGAAGCACCGAAAACGGCACCTGTAGCAACAGTACCGCCAGTAGTACAGAGTGCAGGAACAGGAAATGCGGCTATGAGTAAGCCAAATATTCCCGGCGTAGAAGATGCTCAAATTCAGAAAGCACAAAATATCTTGGGGCAATACAATATAGCGACTAAAGTTGTGGCAACATCATTAGGGAAAAATCCCAATGGATTTTTAGCTTTGACGAAACATAATGAATCGTATACTTTTGTTATTGTGGATGACATCAATAAACAGGCTGCATTAGTACCTTTTTCGGCTGACCGATACAACTTATGTAATAATTATAATAAAGGTAATATACCGCCGATTATTTTCGAAATGCTAATTCTCAATGATAAGCATGATCGTGACGAAAAAGCTGGTATCTGGAATGGTCCTACTCATAATATTCCCATCTATGCATTATATAAGTTTGATGCCAATGGGATTGTTAAACCAGGAATGTTGAGTACGGGACAGGGAGCAACACCATCTCATTATCAAGGTGTCTTAAATGAGAAGAAAAATGTGGATATAGCGAACCTATTTCTAACTGAGATGAAGACATTACAGGAAAATGCAAAGGCACGTCAGATTGCTGTGCCAGCAAATTAACTTTTATAAAAATTAATTTAAGGAGTTGTTTTACTATGGGAAAACGTATATCGATACTATTGGTTGTCATGCTGCTGATCGTATCAATGATGAGTACCGTAAGTGCGGCTCGCTTTAATTATCAGGAAGCTATTAATATTGCATCTGGAACTTGGCATGATGGTGAGAAAAATGTGGATAAAAGCTTTATCTGGGTCTCCGGTGATGAATGTAATATCGTTAATGGAAAAGGTTATACTGACCCCAATGGCAACAGCATAATCTATTTTGACAATAAAGGCGTAGCCAGTAGATTGCTTATTACGTATTATCCTGACCAAAGCACATACTACGCAGAAATGCAAACGTATACCGCAAATACCCAAGCTTGGGTAACGTGGTATTATGCCTTAGCTAAACATCGTTAATTACATGAAACTAAATCTAAGATAGATAGCACACAATAGGGCACTGCCAAACGGCAGTGCCCTATTTGCTTTTTCCTGCAATATTATAAAAACCAGCTTATATAAAATAAAAATGAAATGAGAGATATGAAATGAAACAAGGACAAACATTATTAGAGCTCGGACGAGAGTTAGAACGCCAACGAGCGGTACGCAAGGATTTTATAGCAGATACACACAGTCTAGAGGTTGAAACCCAGGACAATAAAACGCTGTTATCGGTATGCTTAGACCAAGGCATGGAACAGTTTTACTTGAATGATTTAGCACATCAGCAGATTGCCACACGTTTGCAAATTCCTTTTCGTTATTACCAGAAAATGCGCGATGAATATCCATCCTTGCTGGACGAGAATATTAACTGCTGGTTTGGAAAAACACCAGAACGTCGCATGATCCGAACATTGGATAATTCAGTGCGAGCCTTTTTATCCGATCGATATCGGCGGCTAGATAATCTTGAATTATGCGAAGCAGTCCTTCCTATATTGCAGGAAATGAAGGGAGCTGAACTGGCATCTTGTGCAGTCACTGATACGCATCTGTACATCAAGCTGATTAACAAAAGGCTGAAAGCCGAAGTTGGCGTCGGTGATGTGGTACAAGCGGGACTTGTGATTAGTAATTCCGAAGTGGGCTTAGGCAGTTTAAAGGTAGAACCCCTTGTCTACCGTCTTGCCTGCAAGAACGGTATGATAGTAAAAGACTATGCCCAAAAGCGGTATCATGTAGGCAGGCAAGTTGACTCAGATGATACCGCTTATGAAATTTATTCAAATGCAACGCTGGAAGCAGATGATCGAGCCTTCTTCCTGAAAGTTCAAGACACCGTTAGATGCAGTGTGGATAAAGCAAAATTCATGCTTACAGTTGATCGGCTTAGGGATGCAAAAGCTGATTTTACTGGCTCTGATCCTGTAAAAACAGTCGAAGTATTAGCAGATAAATATGTATTAAACCAAAATGAGCGTGGCGGTATACTACGTCACTTCATTATGAATGGGGACAGCTCGCGTTATGGCTTGATACAGGCGGTGACAAGAGCATCACAGGATATTGAGGATTATGGAAGAGCTACTGCGTTAGAACGTTTAGGAGGCGAAATACTCGCTGTATCAGCAAAGAAAATGCTAACCGTGCCAAAGTATTCTATCAACGAAGAAAACATGAAAAACGTAACTCCTTTTATGAAACGCTTAGAAATGGCATGATGATTGTCACGGGGAAAATTAGTAACGCGAAGTTATCTAGAAAGAAGGAATGAATATGTATGTTACAACCTGTTTTGCTTATGAAGATGTGACGATGAAAGTCCGTCAGGTAGAAGGTACTATAGCAATTGAATTTAGCAGTGAGCAAAATCATATTGATCTATCACTTCTCCTCCACCCTATTCAATGCAAGATTATTGGTGAAGCGATGCAGATAGCAGCAATGAATATGTCGATTGCAGATTTGCCAGATGAGTGTATTGGTTCAGTATCAGTAAAGTTTGATTCAAATAAAACGGAGGGATTACCATGCCAGCCAATCAATTTATCTGCGTAGATGGCAGACGGGTTGCCATTTCTGACTGCCTAAAGGCTTGTCCCATGAAAGAAAGATGTATGTTTTTGCCTACACTACGGGCTGTTGCTCAGTCATTAGAGCGAGGACTTAAAGAAGCAACAGTAACAGAGCTGTTAGCAGGCACACGAGAAACCTATTTGAAAAAGACTGTGAATTATGCGGTAAGACCGCAAGATGTATTATACGCTTTGCACGGATCTTCCTTCCACAATATTAATGACCAGCATACTGAAGGTGATATTCTGTCTGAAATCCGTCTGCATGATGCGGTTACTTCTGGGAAATTTGATTTGTACGGAAAAATATTAAGCGAGGACGATGGTGTACTTGGCGACTTAAAAGTTACAAGTTCCTATAAGCTGATGAAGGCACTTGGCATCTATAAATTAGATATGCCGACTGGGGAAGTTTACAAGACTGGCCTGCGTAAGGGGCAGGAAAAAACAAAAAAAGAATTCCGTTACGATGGAGTAAAACATGTCTTAGACTGGGCGATACAGCTGAATGCGTATCGCCGCTTGCTTGAAAAAGAAGGCTTTGGCGTAAAACGAATGGTCATACAGGCACTTTGCCGTGACAGCGGTCTGCGTATTACAGCCGAGCGTGGCATTGATAAATCCCTATATCTAATCCCCATTTACCGCATCTCGGATCGATGGTTGCAGCGATATTTTGAGAAGAAATCCAAAGCCTTAAAAGAATCTCTGAGTAGTCATGAGTTACCACCAGTCTGCAAGAGCCGTGAACGCTGGGGAGATCGAAAATGTTTACGTTATTGTGCGGTAGCAGAAAGCTGCCCTCATGGGCAGGCATTGCTTGCAGAAGATACAAAAACTGCTGGATAAGGAGGGTTATGATGCAAAAATTAGCAAGTAAGTTGGTACAGGTTATGAAAGAAGTAGCCTATGTAGAAAAGCGAGGGAGTAATGACTTCCATCATTACGCCTATGCGACAAGTGCCGATGTATTAGGAAAGATCAATGCAGCTATGACGAAGCATAATATTGCTTCAGTTGCTATACCGGAAGTACTCAGCGTAGTAGACGTCATCACAGCCAAAGGGAGTACAGAGCATCTAGCAACGGTAAAAATGGATATTATGCTAGTCGATGCTGAAAGCGGAGAAACCGTTACGATTACGGGACTTGGTTCAGGTCAAGACATTGGTGATAAAGCGGTTATGAAAGCACAGACGGCGGCTATTAAGTATGCGTATCTATTATCTATGGCAATTGCAACAGGAGATGACCCAGAGGCAGATCGTACAACAGATGAAGCGGCTGATGCTAAAAACATCTTGGCGCATGGAAAAACGGAGACTAGGAAAACCAAATCATCAGAGTTTACTTGCGTGGTGTGCCAAGCTACCATTTCTGATAAAATAAAGACGTATTCGGAAAGCAAGTTTGGGCGAGCATTATGCATGGATTGCCAGAAAAGAAAGAATTGTGTTGCTTAATCGACAGCATATCGTAGCTTTAGCTCACTGTGAGTTAAAGCTACTTTTTTTATAGCTATACAAGGTATAATATATGAAGAAAAAGACGTTTTGTATTGTTTCCCCACTTTCCCCATTATCAGCAACCCCTGCTATACTGGGGTTTATACGGTTTGTGGGGAAAATGGGGAAAGATTATGCTTGTAGCAATAGGAGTGATAAAATGACGCAAAACTCCAGTTCCGATCTAAATGCTGAGCAGAAAATCGAGCTCATAAGGTCCTCATTGGAAAGGTTGCGAGAAACAGGTGCCCCAATATGTATTAATGGTGATTTAAATAAGTTAGCTAGTGATGTACGTAAAGTAAAGATATTTAACTCAGCTGAAAGAAGGGAAAAGTGTTTAAAAGGCCTCCCCTTTGTTGTGCAAGATGATCCTACAGAAAACGATTGGACTGAATTAGTGCAGGATTTTTCACAATTTAATGACAGGCTGCTTTTTAACGGTGATTTTATTAGATTTCTTAGTCCTGCAACTGTAGATATGGTATCTGACTTAGATGAAGAACGAGATAGAATCTTACAATGCAATGCATTGTCTGAAAGTATTAACTTGATAATGGATGCTACCTCTATACGTGACTTAGCAAAAAAAATAGCTGCTACTGTAAAAATTAAAGAACAATGTGATCCCGATGAGAATCCGAAAGTAAAAAAAATTGCTGAAGAAGCACAAAGACAAGGTGATCTTGAATCTTTTATTCCTATATTGAAGAATAAGATTCCACATTTAAAAAATTTTTTTGGCGTAGAAGTAAAAAAAGGAGATAAATTAACATCCTCACAGCTTGCATTACTACATATACTATTTATGGTGGAAAATAGTGAAGAAACAAGGCATAAAGGACTTCTAGCTAAATTGCTGGAATCATCATTCTTACAGTTCTACCCAGCTGATACAAACTACCATAAGCACATAATTTTTATTAAATCTTGCTTCTTGCAAAAAATGGAATTTATAGAGGCTTATCGCATTGAGTATATAAAAGGCTTAATTTATTATGGGGTTAATACAATTGAAAACTTTCTATATAAAAGTGCTGAAGAATATATAATCAATCAATTAGGAAGTGGCGAAAAATTACGGACAAATACTCTTCGAAGGAATTTAATAAATGCTATTTGTTGTCAATTAGAGAAGAAGAATACTCAAAAGATTGTAAAGAATAGCCCTATTTCACAGGAATTATCCGCTGATGAGAAAGAATTTATTGAAGCATATTTTTATTTTATAAAACTTGGCATACACAGTACAATCGATGAACCAATCATTCCAACGTATGATGCAGAAACTCATTATTGCAATATCTGGGCTAAAATGAAGCTAAATAATCAATATAATGAATTAGTTATAGCAGATGCAACTGTGAAAAATATTACACAACTTTTTGAAAAGCACAAGCAGAAAAATGTCCTGATGGCATTAGGCGAATTAACAGGATTTTTTTCAGACTTATCTATAGTCACAAAAAAGCTACCACAAATCAAAGAATTTATTAAGAATCATTCAAAAAAAATTGCCGAAGTACTTGTTGATGGTGAGAGCCGTACTGATAACTGGGGTAGAAACATAAAAAATCATTGTGATTGTTGTATAAATCTATGTGATTTTGTGTTGCGTAATGGACTAGTAGAGATTAACTGTTTGAATGACTTTATAAATTATATCTATTTATTTGAAAAATGCTGTGCAGATGAAGTAAGTTTGCCAATCGCCGGATTCCGGGGTGGAAAAGCACGCCGACGCTCAATAGCTATGAAAACTGTACTATTATACTTTAACGATAATATGAACTCGAAGCTTAGTTTTGACAATATAGACTCTATGGAGTTTTCAGATGTTTTTTTTGGAATTATAGCCTTTTGTAATACGCTAAATGCAATCAATCGTATGGAAGGTAGGTCAATTATAGAATCAAGGCAGACACTGAGAAGATTGCTGTATGTTTATTTCAGTGAAGCGATTCCGTTATTAAAGCAGAAAGATTATCCATTTAAGTCTTTCACGAATTATGCGGAAGATATTTTTCCACCAGAACTTATACACCAGTTTTGCTTACAAGAAATAAAAAATCTTAAAAACCAGAAATAGATTACTCTCGAGCTATATATAACCGGTGCAGAATATGCCTTCTGCACCGGTTATTCTTTATGTAAAGTAGGTATTCAAAATCAGCAAAAATTGTCAAAGCGATATCAATTATCCATACAGTACAGATCTATTATACTTACGTTGTAGCTGAAAGGCACTTCTCAACAGCTCAGGTGCAATCAAAAATGCTATCGCTAATGTGACAGAGCTAAATTTTAATACAAGGAGGATTGATGACGCTAGAAAATATATTCTTCAATTGAAAGCACAATAGCCCCATAAATAGAACGAAGTTATTGTGTAGCATCTGGGCTAACGGGAAGATCTTAAAATAATCCGTTAGGAGGAATATATTGTGTTCGAAAATAAAAACGTGTTTGTTCCACCGGCTGTATTGCCTATATCTCCTTATACAAAAGGAAATGTTGTCAAAATGGATGCCGAAGACAAATATATTATGACTAAACCATTTGTCGAAAATTTTGAGGTGCCTAACGAAGCTAGTTCTCCTTATAAAACCGCCGTTGCCTGGCAAAAAGAAACGGGAGTTCGCTGCATTTCGTTGATGCCTGAAAAATCAAGCGAACAAACAAAACTTAATAACAAAGGCCTTGCTGGAATTGATGAAAACCAATTTTTAGAAGATGCCGAGGGGTTGTATTGTAAAATACAGGGGAAAGTGGTGAAAATTTGCAACTTTCATTTGCGTATTTCTAAAATTACTGTATATAAACGATACTATGGCGGTGAAAGGAGATTCATCAACTTTGAGGTCATTGCCCCTAATAATGCCGTTATAAAAGTCGACATGCCGATCGCCGAATATAAACGAATGATGAGTAAATTAACTTCTGATTATCCTCAGTTATCTGTAAACCCTCGATTTGGCAATGCAGCTAGTTATTTTTCGGAGTATGCTTCTAACAAATATGCTAGTGCTCTAGATCGGCTAAAAACAGAGGTAATTTACGATTACCATGGGTGGGCAAAAATAGGGGCAAAAATGGTTTATTTATCCAAGTCGTTATCGTATTGCAATGCCGAGTGTTATTTGCCGCAAATTAGTCGTGATAAAATGTCTCAAGTTTATGTAACCGGGCAGTCATTTTTAGATGTAGGTAAAAAAGTCTACCAGAATGGACAAATCGATTCCATTGCTACATTAAAACAGATATTGCCAATCTTTCTTTATGCCCATGCTGGTTATACCGCAAAGCTGTTTAAAGATGCGGGATGCGACTTACAATTCGTATTAGCCATAATCGGAAAAACCGGCTCCTTCAAAACGAGTATCAGTAAAGTCATTTTTGAAACCTTTAATACAAAACCAATGTTGAACTTTCAATCTACCCCACGCGCTATCGAGCTTTATCGCGATGCTTGCCGAGATATGACACTTATATTAGACGATATCTTTAGCTGTCGTGATAAAGAAACCATGGCTAAGTTTGAGAACGTCCTGCGCTGCTTCGGTGATAATATCGCAAAGGCGAAGTCAGATATAACGACAAATAAAATTGAGCAATTCGATGTCCGTGGAGCCTGTGTGATTACGGCAGAGAACGAATTAGCGCGCCAGCAATCCTCCATGTTGCGTTATATCACTGTTCATGTCGATAAAAACAGCTTTTCTAGCGAAGAACTTAAAAAATGGCAAACAGATGCAATTAATTCCAAGCGTAATGGTGTAGCTTCAAAGTTACAAGAGTATTTTGCTTTATACATCCAGTACTTGGAGGAACACTACAATACCATCCTTAGAACTATCATGGATTTTGAAGCACCTAAACTTAAATTAGATTTTGCAAGGTTGCAATCTAACTATAAGTGCCTAGCAATTTTGGCGCGTTTAGTACTGAATTTTGGCATTAACTCTTTGGCATTAACAATTAATGAAGCAGAAGAAATTTATGAACAATGGATATCTGTTTTACAAGACATTATCCTTACGAATCATCGTGATAGTAAGGTATGTTCCCCTTTCGAGTTATTTGCCTACGCACTTAATCAGGGTATCGGCACCGGAATGATTACTATTGCTGGGGAAAAATGTCAATACGCAGAAGATGTCGGTAAATTGTATATTGGCTATAGGGAAAGTAAGGATGACACATATGTGTTAAATCCAGAGAAAGCTTATCAATTTGTGGAGAATTTTTACAACAAAAAAGGCGCCTCCTTCCAGTCTTCGGACACCGCTGTATATCGAGATCTATATGATCATGGAATTATATCGGGCTACGTAGAAAAATATACGAAGAGCAATGGGACAGAGAGTGTTCGTGTCCGTTATCTAAAGAAAGTAACCATTCAAAATGTCAGTACGTCTATGCTTGTTATCAATAAAACAGCATTTGACGAGCTAATCAAAAATATGGAATAAGGGTGATAAATTATGAATGATGCAGAAAAATTAGATATTGTTGAACGAGTCCCTGTTTTTCACTTTGCGCTAATCACGCCAAGGAATGCAGTTGTAGCAGAAACACCCAGCGAGCTGTGGGCGGCAATTGCTTACCGAAAAAGCTTTACTTGTAAAATTTTTGCAGAGCCAGATCTGAAATTACTACATTGCTTTGTAGGGCAGAAATTTTGCCCCTTCTATTACGAAAATATCTATGAAGAAGGGCTGGCTGGCAGATTACAAATCCCCTTAAATAATGCTTCTTACTATGCAATTGAAGATGGTTTTCATTCACTGGAACAGGCTGATGAGCAAGCATTACCATTTATCGAGCAAAATGAAATTACACCAGACAATTTTGATCAAGGTTGCTGGGCGATAACAGGCTTAAACGGATTCTACGTTGCACATAGCGCATCTGAGATGGTTGGGGTACTACTTAGTAACAAATTTAAAAATCCAGTTGCTGAATGGTGCTGTGATTTTAGAAGTGGGCTGGTAAAAGCTAGGTGGAGCTATGCCCAAAGATTTTATCAAAGGTTTTGCTATCAAAATGAAACCTTAGAATTCATACCAATGGATGTACACTGGTTCATCGATAGTGCTTATGAGCAAAGAGAGTCGCGACGTACACCACCTAGTCTATGGATGTCAAAACTCGCTGAGATGGGTCTATTGTAAGTGCTTGTATAATATAAAAAATTCTAAATGAGGTGTATTTACTGTGCATGAATTTAAACATAATTTGTATACAATTCGCGAAATAAACCAGTTGTCCAAAACCGAGCAGCTATCGAAAGCATTTCAGTCCTACAGTTGTATCTACAACCTAATCAAATGCGGGCGCGTTAATGCTACTAAAATTGGTAACCGCTATATGCTAAGGATACATGATATCGAACAAGCACTACTTGTAGATTCAGTGGTAGCAGTTGATGGAATTCGCAGAATTAATTGATCAAAGCAATAGCCATCTGATACTTTATCAGATGGCTTACCTTTTACCAGAATAACAAATGAACATTTGAACTGTAGGTGATAATAATGGCAGGAACAAAAAAATATCCTGGAGTAGAACCAAGTACTGCTACAACATTTAAGCTGACTATTACGGATGGGTATACCGTATTGTCGGATGGAACAAAAAAGCAAAACCGTTATTTTAAAACAGTTAACGCTAAGTCTGCTAAAGAAGCCTCTGACTTGCGCGCTCAATGGATTACTGAGATCAAAGGGGGTGCAATCTTAACCAATAATCGAATGACTTTAAAACAGTTCTATGACTACTTCAAGACACATACAGAAGGATTAGCTCCTAAAAGTATTGAGTTTTATAATGGACTTTTTAAAAGAGTGGATGCTGCACTGGGACACAAAAAATTAGATGATATCACTCCAAACAATATCAGGGCATTCATTAAAAATCTTGCAGAAGACGGGCTATATAGCGGCACACGAAAAAATAAAAGCAAACTTTCACAAAGCACGATCCTAAAATACCATCGCATGCTGAATATGCTCTTCAATCGAGCCTGTAAATGGGGCTTAGCCTCTTTTAATCCCTGTGAGCGTACCGATGCACCCAAAGTTTATTATCGACAAAAAAATGTTTACACTGAAGATGAACTCGGAAAATTTTTATTGTGTCTAGAAAAAGAGAGTATCAAGCATCGTGCTATGGCAATGATTACTCTTGCCACTGGCTGTAGACGCGGTGAAACTATGGGATTACAATGGAAACATATTAACTTTGAGGCTGGTACAATCAATATTGAACAAACTGCTCAGTACTTAAGTGGCAAAGGGGTATTTACTAAAGAACCTAAAACCCAAGGCAGTAACCGAATCGTGACTATGCCAGAAAGTATATCGACTCTATTAAAATCACATAAAGCCAATCAAAATGCAAAACGATTGAAGTTTGGAGATCGATGGGCAGGATCTGAAATTGCTGATGATGATTTCGTTTTTACCACATGGGAAGGTAAACAAGCACATCCTGACAGTATAAATACATGGTTAAAGAAGTTTATTACAAATAACGACCTGCCACCAATCACGCCCAAGAGCTTCCGCCATATGGCGGCTACCTACCTAATAACATCAGGGACCGATATACGAACTGTTGCTGGAAAGTTAGGTCATGCAAATACTAATACGACAACAATTGTATATACGCATCTTCTCAAATCTTCTGAAAAAGAGACTGCTGACAAGATGGAAAAATTCCTTCAGGAAGCAAGTAAAAAAGCAAAAGAGACGCAAAAAGAGCAGGCAAAATAATTGCCTGCTCTTCATGCTTTTATATGTCTATTATACATTTGTTTAATGGGATAATAATCGGCTACAGCACCTGTATACAACGGTATCCAATTAGTATATGATGCCTTTGCAACTATTCAGGCCAATCTGCGTAAAAATTCAAATATTATAGATTTACTTTAACTACAACAGTCATAACAGATTCTGTAACTCGAATTCATCAACAATATGCCGCGGATTTCCCTTTTCAGAAGAATCTTCCCATTCTTTCGCGAATTGACGCAATCTTTCTTGTACTGCTTTTTCTGTCTCAACTTGTGCTTCCTTAGCAACCTTATCTTTGATATCATTCTCTACATAAATGGAATCGTGATCGATACCAAAACTTCTAAGCCATTTTTCTATTTGTTGGCATACATCCGAAGGAATAATAATTTTCACAAGATATTCCCCTGCCGGGCGATAATAATCCAGTGGCCAAATATTCGTTCCATGAGCTGTGAAATTACCCGATTGCCTACACATCCGTTTATCCTTCTTGGGGGCATAAAATGCTACTGGCAAATCGTCAACCAGTTTTACTACGTCACTTGTTTGGATAATTTTCCCATGCAGGATTGTACGTTCATTTAATTGCTTCGGATTAAGAATGAACAATGCTGCATCAGTATCTTTTCTTCCATCTATAGCAAAAAATAATGCAACTGTTGCATCTGTAGACCAATCCAACAAAGGCGTTCTTACTCCATAATGCTGTGCTAAGCAAAATTTCATTACAATATCCATGTTTTGATCATATGCTATATTTTCTTTATCTAAGAACTTAAAAAACGTCTCTAAATAAAGTCCATCAGGTAAAAATACGCTATCACCGTGCGTATGATAATAAGTAATACGTTGAGGGTTCAAAGGTCTATCATACCTATCTTTTATTGTATAAAGGTCTCTGTAAGCACTTGGTTGCAATAAAAAATTAGTATCATTATGTCCACGAAACCATCTATCCCCCTCTACATTATATTTAACAATCACGTTAAATAAGTCTTGTAAAGATGATACTTTCGTCGGTTTTAATGTACTTCGTACAACTCCCATAACTTTTCCCCTCAAAAATCATCTGCCGCCATATATAGCCTGATTTAAACTTCAATAGAGACTGGATTAAATCCTCAAACATATCTAGAATACATCTTTAAGCAAATCCTGCAATAAGACAAGCTCTGTATTGAAAAACTACTTCCTTGGCTGGATTGTTCCCCATAAACTGTAAGATACCTGTCCCAATCTGATTTTTTATTTTATCATATATCAGGGGCTTTTTATTGCCACATATTGTTTTTTTCTGCGATTGAACCGCTTTGAAAAATTCACTTTGCCTACTAGAATATCTGGCATCTTGGTTGTCTATAATTTAGCCTTCATTTACACAAACTAAAAAATGGAGGTTAGGCCATGAAATATAGAAGAAAATCTAGTTTTAATAAGATTCTAAATCATCATCATTTCATCGACAGCTTCATGGGTATCATTGCTTTATCAATTGCTTATAAAGTTGGAACCTTCCTGGTAACCAATCACCCTTACACACTTCTAGTTATGCTAGCGATAATTTCACTATCAGCCCTTGGCTACCGCCACCTCACCATCTTGAAATTATTTTCTATGGCAGAAATAGACAGACTTGACGGCAGAGAATTCGAATTATATCTTGGTAAACTTTTCAATACCATTGGTTGGCACGCGGAAGTAACTGCCGCCAGTGGTGATCAGGGAGCAGACTTAATCTTGAGGCGATTCAACAAAAGAATTGCTGTTCAAGCAAAGCACTATTCCGGTCCAGTTGGTAATAAAGCGATTCAGGAAGTTGTTGCCGCTATAGCCTATTACGGCTGTTCAGGTGCTATGGTTGTAACCAATAGCTACTTTACAGAGTCAGCCAAAAAGCTAGCCACTGCAAACAAAGTTGAACTTTGGGATAGAGAACGCCTTTATGCTGAGATCATCAAGCTATCGGAGCACCAAGATAAAAAAATCATCTTGCTTCGAACCGTCGGGTATTACACTACAATTATCCTAAGCTTTCTTGTTCGGATTAGGCGATAATGAGAGATATGTACAGGATCGAACGGCAGCTCCCTTAGATGTCAATTAATAGTCTTTATTTTAAAGCCAAATCCCCTGTCATAATTTAATATTAATACAAATCTGCCAAATGAATTGAGTCGGCTAATGACCATGTCATAATCTCTACATTTTTATGGAAGTTGCACATTCAAATGAAACCATATTGCAAAAGAAAAAGCCTTCGACAAATTGCCTGCCGAAGACTTGATTTAACAGTTTCAGGTTCGAACCAACACTGCCTATACCAACAAATATTATTAGAAAATAGGACACCATCTGCCACTTTTACAATCCATAATACTTATTCATCATTATTTCGACTTCACTTTTTAATACTTCAGGGCAATCATCTTCAATACGATCTTTCACTTCAGAAATAAAATCTTCTTTAGATATTAGCTTTTTTTGTACCATTAAAGATGAAAGTGCGTCAATCCTAGCTGCAATAAAACAGGCCTCTACTTCCTTATTTATTTCCTGATTTTTTTCGACCATTGAATAATTATAATTTAATATAAACATGTTAATACATGTTCCTAAAAGTGAGACACTGAAAAATATCACAAATGATAACCCATAGGCTAATGAAAAACATAAAAAAAGATAAAGGTATTTAACATATTCAAAATTTATAGATACTAAAGCATATGCTAAAAAAAACATCACAATTAAAACGCCAATAACTAGCCCAACAAAATGAAAACTAAACAAGATTGCTATTATAGAATCAAATTGACCAGCCTTATCAATATTTTTCACTACTTTGCCACTCAATGTGCCTGAAATTATAGCTAACCCACCTACTATAAATCCTAACATCCCCATTAAAGCTGCCCCTATGTAAAGGCATAAATTTTGAATTATAGTAGTTGATGCGGATGAATCTTGAGATGTATATATTAAATATAATACATCTGTTGCTATTATTCCAACGAATAGAGAAATATAACATTCAAAATTTTTATAATCAAGTAAAGGGTTTTTTTTAAATGATACTTTATACAAATCTTTAAATTCTGCAATTCTATTACGATCTAAAGTATGCTGCTTAGACATCTATCTGTATCCTCATTTTATTTGCAATATATATATTAATTCCATTCTGGCTACATAAAATAAATTCCGGTATTACATTTTTTATTTCATCATCAATTACTGTGATATAAGGAGAATCTTTTTCTGAACTATAATGGAACCTCGAACCGTCTTCGTGTTCACCTTCTGCCTCAATTTTGGCATAACCATTTTTGTATTTTTTGTGTGCTTCCTCAGTCCCTAATATATCTTCAATCATTTTTGCCTGCAAATTAATTCCCTTATTGCTCTTTTTTGATGTTTCAAAAATATTAGTCTTTTTAGTTACATTTGCATCTTCCATATTTTTTACACTATTATCATACATTGCTCTTAAGTGTTCTTCATTAGCATTTGGGGGGACAAATACCGATTTTATCTTTGTAATTTTATAAACTTTTTGTAATTTTTCCCTGATATTCAATGAGTCTTGTAGAATAATGATTTCAAAATCGATATCCTTCATATATTGATTAACTAGCCCCTGAAAAGCCTCAACAAACTGATTTTGGCCAAATTTCTGTCGAGTACAAAATGATATTATCTCATTATCTACGTCAAAATAGAAATTTATGCTAACCGAATTATTTTGTAGTACGACTTTTCTTGATGTACGAGTTTCTTCATCAAACTCTTCTGTATGCAAGGGAAATCGCCGTACAACTTTTCCTGATATATACTTACGCGGAGAAAGAGATTTAACTATATCGGAGAAACAATAAAGTTCAGTAATTTCTTTAAGTTCACTTTCCTCTTCTATGTAAAATGAAGTAGTTTTTGCGAATTCTGTTTCTTCATCTATTTTCGTGTAAAGCTTATCTAAAATTTCATGTATTTTTACTTTACCGGAATATATATCAAAGACTACTGAGTTTATGTTTAATTTTGCATAATAAATTAATGCCACAATCTACACATCCTCTTAGCACAATTTCTATTTACACTTAATTCACCATAATTTGCTAAATTCCTTGTTTTTACCAGAAAATTAATAAAGTAGCATGCGTACTCTGTATCTCTTTTCATCAATTTTACTCTGACTCCTACAGGACAGCACATAGCTTGTAGACCCTTTCGATAAGGCTTTAGTAATCTATGTAGTACAGCACAAGTAGTCATGGATTTCACTATAACAACCTGCCTCTTATTCATACTATAGTAGAACCAAAATAATTTTTCGGTAGGTATAATTCCATAGTAACATGTTACAATGCTATCATGAGATAAACTTTTCAGTTATTCCTTTTCTAAAAACATTAGTTGCAACACAGCAGTGACCATTCCATTCCCCTATGCCATTTTTTCAGCTATACGTAGCGAAGTGATGAATTCTCGGTAACGTCTTTATCCACATTTTCCACCGCCCAAATAAAACTTTAAAATACCTATTACAAATATATAAAGAGAGACTGCCAACATAATGACAGCCTCACCTGATTGCCAACCTTTTTCCGTAGAGGCCGAATCGGCTGAAAAAGAAACTGCTGACAAGATGGAATCTTTCTTAAAACAGGCATCCGACAAAGCAAAAGAGCAACAAAAAAAGCAGGCCAAATAGCCTGCTGATTTTTTATATCTTTATAGATTTTCAGTATTTATTTATGGTGTTTTTTCATAGTAAACACTAAATAAACACTATCGTTAACATAATTATGAAAAACAAAAGGTACATCGAAAGGCTTCCAACCCTTGATGTACCTGTATTTTTATCTGGTGACCCACCGGGGAATCGAACCCCGAACCTACTGATTAAGAGTCAGTTGCTCTGCCAATTGAGCTAGTGAGTCATGTTGTGGCTGGGGTGCTAGGACTCGAACCTAGGAATGCGGGAGTCAGAGTCCCGTGCCTTACCAACTTGGCGACACCCCAACGATATATTCTATCTGATTCAGTTCTGAAGCACTTGTATATTATAACTCTGACGGAGCAAATATGCAAGCCCTAAATAAATAACTTGCACATTTTATATCACCTACGGCATATTATGGAGCAAACCGCATAGGAGGGAGTTAGAATGGATCAAAATGAAACCCGCCCGTGGGTATATAAGGGGAATTGCCAGCCGCCTGGCCCTAAGCCGATCATTATTAATCAACTTGTCGGCCAAGGAGAAGACCAAAAATCGTGCGACATTCGAATGTGCGTACCAAGGAGAAAACCATCCATTGAGCAGATTGTCGATGTCTTTGCCAAGAAAATCAGAATTCACTCTGTCGAGGTCGCTACTGACCATGTACTTGTTTGCGGCAGTTTTGAAATCAAAGCTCTGTATGTAGCCTGCGTCCCCAGTCAACCTGTCCATGCCGCTGAAATGCGGCGTATACCATTTGCGGCAAGCATTTGCATCCCGGGTGCCCGGTGCGGAATGGATGCCGATGCAACCGTAGGCGTAGAATTCATCGATTATGATTGTGACAAACGAACGCGCGCCTATTGGCATAAACAGTATGATGATTGCGAATGCGACGAACCAAAACACAAAAAACCCAAAAGATGCACTCGCTGTTTTAATGTTTCGGTCGTACTTTGTATTCGCGCCAAGGTTATGACCTGCCGGGAAATCTTCATTGGTTCTGGTTCCTATCCTGGTCATCTGCCATTAAAGCCAAAAGGTTAGCCAGCATCCCCACTTTTTTACTAACAATAGTGAATCACAACCAGTAGCATCATCCTCCCCTCTGGCATAGTCTATATTAGCAAAACACTTAATTTATCCATTCTGGAAGGAGGAATTGATTATGGGTTTCGGTGGTTGCGGAGGTAGAGGGACTAGCTGGATATGGATTATCATTATCATCATTATCCTCTTCTGTTTCAACGATAACGGGTGTTCAGAAAGTTGTTAGATGGTATTGGAAAGTCCGCATGAACCTGAATCTTGTAAAAGGTTCAGGTTCTTATTTGTTTAGCACACTTTTCAATTTTTGGGTACAACAGCAGCTTCCTTTTTAAAGGTCTTTTTAAGTAAATTTTCGACTGCCATGAAGGGACGAGTTCGCGAAAATGAAAAAATAGTAAGAGCCAGCCAAATGAGACTGAATGATACTAAATGAACGCTTGTAAAAGGCTCGTGATAGGCAAAGACGCCCACCAAAAGCGCGATGGTAGGAGATAAATACTGCGCAAACCCTAGTATTGTTAAAGACAAACGATTCGCACCACATGAAAACAGCAACATCGGAATCGCCGTCACAACACCGGCGCCTGCCAGAAGTGCCGCTGTAGCCCAATCAGCCGTAAAAGATCCGTAGCCTTGCTGTTCTAAAAAGCCAATATACAAAAGAGCTAGTGGGGTGACAAGCAATGTTTCAATAGCAATGCTGGTGATTGCTCCTATATTGACAATCTTTTTGCATAGGCCGTATAGGCCAAAGGTACCCGCCAACACCAGCGATACCCACGGAACCGAGCCGAAGTTTATCGCCATATAAAGCACCCCTGCTGCGGCGATGATACATGAGAACAGTTGCCAGAAGGACAATCTCTCTTTCAAGAAGATAATCCCCAGCATAACGCTGACTAGCGGGTTAATATAATAGCCAAAACTTGTTTCGACAATGCGACTCTCATTAACTGCCCATATATAAGTAAGCCAATTTACACTTATTAAAAGTGAAGCGGCGATTAGGCTATTTCGTCTTTTGGTGTCGGCCATCAACTCTCGCCAATCGCCAAGCACTTGCTGAGAGCGATTAGTCAAAAAGATAATAAGCCCCACCAAGACAAACGACCATACTATCCGGTGCGCCAAAATCTCATAGGCTGGGACATGTAATAGCTTCCAATAGATCGGTAAAAAACCCCAGAGCGCATAGGCTCCTACGGCTGATACAAGTCCTTTGATCTGATCGTTCTTTTGCAGATTTTGCACAACATCACCTCGATAGTAAATAAGTTTATTATAGGAGCTTTTTCCGATCAGTGCAAGATCAAAAAACCGGTCTAAGGATCTTGAGCAAAGAATGCTAAGACCCATAGACCGGCGACTCACTTCTTCCTATTCTTTAGCAGCTAATTTCTGAATGGCTTTTGTTAAAACCTCGGTAGCCGCTGTGATATCTTCAATTTTCGCATGCTCTGCAGGGTTGTGACTAATGCCATCACGACAAGGAATGAACACCATGCCAGTATCGGCCAAGGTAGCAATATGCATTGCGTCATGACCAGCGCCGCTTGGCATCCGAATACTCTTGTACGAACTCTGCTGACAAATATCATATAAAAATTCGACCATATGATCTGGCAATTTTACCGGAGTATCATCAGAGAGCACCACGACTTCGATGCCCACACCCCGTTTTTTCTTGATAGCTTCAAACTCGGCCTTTAACTTATCGACAACCCGTTGTTTGCTGGGTGCGTCAATACCACGAATATCGATGCCTAATTCTACTTTACCCGGAATAACATTCATGACGCCTGGCTCTGCTTTAACGATGCCGGTAGTGCCGACCACAGCATTATGAGCTTCCTCGTTAGCAAAGGCCTCAACCTGGAGAATGATTTCAGCAGCTGCCGTTAGTGCATCTTGACGCATATTCATTGGTGTAGCCCCTGAATGATCTGCTTGTCCGGTGAACATAACGCGCAGACGTGTCGGCGCGGCAATGCCTGTGACTACCCCCAGCTGGTTTTGTGTTGTTTCAAGCACTTTACCCTGCTCTATATGAATTTCTAAGAATGACTTGATGCCACCCTTATAATGCGCTTCGGCAATATTATCTGGTGACAAATTACGTTGACGAAGTACATCGGCAAGTGAAAGACCTTGTTTATCTTTAAGTTCGTCTAATTTCTCGCGCGAAAGCTTGCCACAAAACGCTTTGCTCCCGAGTGTGGCTACACCAAAACGGCTTGATTCTTCAGACATAAAAACAACAACCTCAATCGGATGATAGTTCTTTTCGCCTGCTTCCTCAAGACATTGTAATGCTTCAATGGCTCCCAATGTGCCCACAACACCATCATAGTTGCCGCCATGCGGAACACTGTCAATATGGGACCCTGTCATGATGACAGACGCGGCAGGATTAACACCTTCACGCCGCCCAATAACATTACCGAAGGCATCAACGCGAATGACAAGCCCTGCCTGCTTCATAAGGCCAATAACAAATTCACGTGCTTCCCAATCTGTATCGCTGAACGCAAGCCGGGTAAAGCCGCCACTACTTTCCTGCCCGATACCGGCTAAATGTTGAAAATTCTTTTCCAATCGTTTACTAGATGCCATTAAAAAAACCCCACTTTATCTTTGATAAAACTTGCTATCCGCCAAATCGACAATGACTGGATTCAAGCCTTTTGCGCGTACAGCGGCTTCGCCTTGAGCAGTTGCTATGACATTACCGCCTTTACCGCATACATACCCCTTGTACATAATGACCTTACCATTGACCAAACTCATATACGCCCGTTGCCTTTCAAGATCTAAAACGGTAATATCAGCGTCGGCACCCAAAGTAAAATGTCCTTTATTCTTAAGACCAAGAATTCTTGCCGGAGTACAACTGATTTTCTGAACAAATTCCTTCAAGGTCAGTGCTTGCAGTCTCACTAATGACAGACCCATTTCAGCAATGACATTGCGGGGAATTCCGCCCCCATCAGTGCCAATGCAATCAACAACAAACTCCCCGGATTGTCGTTTAGCCACAGCCAACCGCAAGCGCGGTTCCGGCGGATTAACACTGAAGCTGACAGTCGTTTCCGTACCCTTCGAACGCCAGTATTCTAAAGCTTCCTGGCCTATTGCCAAGACGACTTCTCCGCCCTTTTCGAGATTTATTTGCGCCCAGCCGGCTAAGATGGCCGCTTCCAAACCAGCTTCGGTTGCCTCAAAGCCACCGGTATTGAGACATTTATGCGTTACCAAACTCTCAGGAGTCCCCCCGCTGCACTTGGCGCTTGTGCCATTCATCGGCGATAAATAGGCTTCCGAACGAATATTAGGATTTTTCTCCAGGGCGGCAATGGCTTCTTCTGTCTCGACAAGGCAAGGGCGAACCGAACCGCGGCAATAACTATTAATATGCGCCATATGAAGCGAGTTGCCTTGGGCCAGCTCTACTGCCTCTAAAAAGCCTTCAATATTAGAGCCTTTGTTTAATGAACCAGCATGAAAAGCTACATAGGCCTTATTCTTATTAACAATTTCAATGGCTCTGGCAGTCGCTTCAGGCGTAAGCGGATAGTGGCCGCCCAACATTTTAAACCCAAGTCCACCCTGCGTCAAGCACTGTTCAAGCAAAGTTTCCAATTCTTTTTCCCCAGGATTTGTATCACGAACAGTATGCCCTGGCCGCACATATTGAATACAGGCAATGTTCATCCCAACGCCATATTCACTGGCAATATCAAGCACACTATCAATCGGGCCTGACATATCCAAAGCTGTCGTAACACCTACCTGCGCCATCATTTTGTGACCAAACCGGCCACCTAACCATGCTGAGGCATGGGCATGAAGATCAACTATTCCCGGCATAACCATATGACCCTTTAAATCAAAGGCTTCTTGGGCCTTTTCAGCACTCAAGCCAGGCATAATCTCGACAATTTTCCCACCTGCAATAGCGATATCAGCAATTTCTTCCCTATTTGTAACTGGATCAACAACTAACCCATTTTTCAACAAAATATCATAATGATAAGACATGTAATCGCCCCCTACTAATATCTTTGGGTTCAAGTAGTGCTTTCTATTCCTATCATTTCACCATAACAGCCAAAATTCCCTTTATTGTCAACTAACACCATATTGAATAACTTTATTTCTGCCCCCACGTTTGGCCTGAAAAAGCGCCTCATCAGCCATTCTCATAACCTTGGCCAGCTCTGAGCGGTGAGCGGGAATAATGGTGGCAGCCCCCATACTAACCGTATAGTGGGGAACACCCTTGTTCGTCACCGCATCCGCGAGATGATTTTTGATCCTTTGTCCAATGAGCATGACCTCACGACTCCCGGTGTTTGGCAACAAAATAATAAATTCCTCACCACCGTACCTGGCGAATATATCTTCCGGCCGAAGTACCGCCGTAGTACTTTTGCTAAAATGGACCAGCACCTCGTCACCGGTAAAGTGACCGTATTTATCATTAATGGCTTTAAAATGGTCTAAATCAAGCATTAACACTGAAACCGGCCTTTTCTGCCGGGCCAGCAAGGAAACTAGCTTTTTCGCTAAATTCATAAATTGCATTCTATTATAGATTCCTGTCAGATAATCCATCGTCGCTGCTTGCTTGAGTTTGATATCGCTAACCTCACGACTCATAAGCAAAAAGGCCATAGTACTGAACATCATATGTACATAGGCCATCAGAAAGGCCACTGTCTGTCCATCAAAAAACATATAACCTAAAGGATTTGACAATGCTCCTATGGCACGATAAATATGAAAAATAGAACAGCCAAGAAATAAAAACCCGGAAACCCGCCGCAAAGTTGTCGCATTATTGAAGAACAACAAACCACCGGACACGATTAATGAGGTACTTGCTAAAACGATTGCTGCCACTGAAGTTCTGACTACAGTACTTACATCAGACAGATAGAGCACCACAAATCCTGCGATAAGCAGCAGCGCTATACGTACCCAATCTTTCGCTGCCCGCTGCGAAGGCGTTTTCCCGACATAGATAATGCAGAAGGCCTCTAAAAGGATACCCGCAAAAAGCAATCCATTACCAATAATGGCCGAAATGGCCGCAGGTACAATTCCCTTGAATATTACCAGTGATAAACCAATGCATTGAAAGAGCTTAGCATAGGTATAGCGCGTAAATAAACCATCGGGTTGGGTAGAACGCCCGAAAAAAACGAGCATAATAAAAACGATAAAGTTGCCCAGACATAACATTAAGTACATCGTGTAAGTATCAAGCAACACAATTTCACCCCAAATAGACGGATTCATCAAGCTGGTAATCGCACTGAAAAGACTATCTTATCGCAAAATCTTAATTTTATAAATATTCTGCGGTGTTAGACAATCTCCTTTAATTTCCAAAAAATTTTCCGTATTTGTTTATAAAATACAATTTACTTCTCTAGCGACCACTCATCAAGTAAAAATCCGCTTCGCTGAAAGACCTTCACCGTCATTGTACTGCCGCTCACTTCTACTGTAAGATAATTGGACTCATCCACAGGATTATAAAAAACTTCGTTATGGTCTTTCGCCATTGCTCTTTGATAAGTTTTCGTTCCACTACGGCCGGCGGTAACATAAATTGTTCCGTTTAACTTGTCAATCACGCCACCCCGCAGCGGGTAACTGCGGCCATAAACATGGTCATGCCCAGAGAAAACCACATCAACTTGATATTTATCAATAAGCGGAAGAAAGGCTTCACGCAAATCACCATCACTGTCCTTGGGCCGGTTATGATAGAGCGGTCGGTGAATCAGGATAACCTTCCACATTTTGTCTGTTGCTTTTAAATCTTTCTCCAGCCATGCTTTCTGCAATTCCAGCATATCTGGGACAAACCCCCGTTCCTCACCTGCCTGGCTGTCAAGTACACTAAAATGAATATTGCCGTAATCAAAAGAGTACACTTGTCCTGTAAGACCTTCCGGGCCATTGTTCGGAACTTTTAACTGGACAGTGAAAAACTTCGGCATTGAGTACGTCCTGTTAGGGGTATATGTTTCATGATTACCGACGACCGGAACCACCGGAATTGTATCAATGACACCCTTACTGGCACCAAGCCAGGCATTCCATTCCTTATAATCCTGTCCGACATCAACCAAGTCACCGACATTAATAAAAAAGGCAACATCCTGATTGGCCATATAAGCGGTGTGAAGCGTTGTCCGCCATGCTAAATAGTTTATACTTTGTGAATCACCAAAGACTAAAAACTTAAATGACTGCCCATAATCTGCGGCAGTAGTAAACTGATATTGCTCACTCCAGCTAGTGCCGTCACCAACCCGATATAGATAGCGTGTTCCCGGCTTAAGGCCCGTCAGCGTCACCGAATGAATACTCATATTCCCGACATTCGTTGCCAATCCTTGAACTTCTGCAGTCATTTGATCTCCACCCTGCGGAAATAAGCTGTTTGCCTCACGGTATTCAACCCTGCCCGGCTTTATCGTAAACCCAGTCCGCCAAGTGACAGTCTGTGTTGTTCGCACATCGCCTGTCCAGGTTAGAGTAACATGATCAGGATCAGCACTGGCCTGGGTCGGACTTAATAAGAAGGCAATCAGTGAACCGACTAATACGAAAGCAGCAAAAATCAGCTTGGACGACCTTTGAAAAGATTGCAATGCGGCACCCCTTTTACTGTAAAAATTATCTATTTACATTCTACCATAAGATATACATTTTCTTGCATACATTTACCCTCACAGGATTTCCCCTTTACACAAGCATTGAACCGGGGTACAATAAAATTACGTAAAATAATAGCGATAGCTAGGGGTGCCTAACGGCTGAGAGGAGCAAGACTCCAACCCTTGAACCTGATGTGGTTAGAACCACCGTAGGAAAGCTTCATGGCACTTTAAGCTTACTATGGTAAGCTTTTTTTGTTTCTACGAAAGCTTGCTGCCACTGCCTGGTTATCAAAAAGCGAGGATGATAAGATTATGTATACAACTCAAATGGATGCTGCTAAAAAAGGCATCATCACCACCCAGATGCGGGCCGTGGCCCACAAGGAAAATATAGATCCCAACACTTTACGAAGCTTAATTGCCGAAGGAAAAATCGTCATTCCTGCTAATAAAAATCATACTAGCCTCAGCCCCGAGGGCGTTGGCCAAGGTCTTCGCACCAAAATCAATGTCAACCTTGGGGTTTCAAAAGATTGTAATGATATCGATTTAGAATTGCAAAAAGTTAAAAAAGCAATTGACCTTAAAGCTGAAGCCATTATGGACTTGAGCTGCTATGGTAAGACAGAAACTTTTCGCCGAAAGCTGATCAATTTTTCGCCGGCAATGATAGGAACCGTCCCGATGTATGATGCTGTCGGAATGCTGGATAAGGATTTAAAGGAAATTACTGTCGAGGAATTCTTTTCAGTTATTGAAAAACACGCCGAAGACGGTGTCGATTTTATGACCATTCACTGTGGAATGAATCGCGCCACTGCCGAACGAGTAAAAAGAAATAAGCGCCTAACCAATATTGTTTCTCGCGGCGGCTCATTACTTTTCGCTTGGATGGAACTGAACAAACAGGAAAACCCCTTCTATGAATATTTCGACAGGCTGCTGACAATTTGCGAGAAATATGATGTAACATTAAGTCTAGGCGATGCCTGCCGGCCTGGCTCAACAAACGATTCTACTGATGCCGCGCAAATCGAGGAGCTCATTACGCTTGGCGAGCTCACCAAAAGAGCCTGGGCCCGAAATGTCCAGGTCATGATTGAAGGCCCCGGCCATATGGCTCTGAATGAAATCGCAGCCAATATGCTATTAGAGAAAAAATTATGCCACGGAGCACCTTTCTATGTATTAGGACCACTTGTAACAGATATCGCACCAGGCTACGATCATATCACAAGTGCCATCGGCGGTGCCATAGCGGCAGCTAGCGGAGCTGATTTCCTCTGTTATGTAACACCGGCTGAACATCTCCGTCTACCGGATCTGGATGATATGAAGGAAGGCATTATCGCCACGCGCATTGCCGCCCACGCTGCCGATATTGCCAAAGGAATCCAGGGAGCACGTGACTGGGACAACCAAATGAGCCAAGCACGAGCTGACGTTGATTTCCCGCGCATGATTGAGTTAGCCATCGATCCGGAAAAAGCCAGAAGTTACCGTGATTCATCTCGCCCTGAATGTGAAGATACCTGTACAATGTGCGGTAAAATGTGTCCCATGAAAAATATGAAAAAAATCCTAAACGGCGAAGACCTAAATATTATCTAAAATCCAGAAACTCACCTTTCCTAATATACAAAAAGAGCCATACCTGATTAGCAGGTTGGCTCTTTTGCTGTTCAATATTTTCAAATCGAATCTGCTTCAGCGGCAGATGAACTATCGGAAAAAAGCGAAACGAAATAGCCCAAAACACCGCCCACAATAGCCGGAATAACCCATCCCATGCTTGCATCAAAGAGCGGAAGATACTTACTCAGCAGCGTATTAAGTGCACCAATTGAAACACCTGATGCATTGAGCCCATCAATCAAGGCCATAACAGCGGTAAACAACATACTGCCGCGGTATACTGCATTACGTCCGCCAAAAAGAGATTCCAAAAATGACAGTAAAATCAGGACAATGACCATTGGGTAGATTGCCACTAAAACTGGCACTGAAAATGAAATCAACTGGGTTAACCCCACATTAGACACCACGAAACTGAAAAAAGATAAGATATATACAAGTGTCTTATACGACAATTTGGGAAGGTACTGATTAAAGAATACAGCACAAGAAGATACTAGCCCAATGCTTGTTGTCAAACAAGCAAAGATAATGGCCAGACCCAGAACAACATTGCCCAGTGCACCGTAGTATACATTTGCTACCTTCGATAAAATAATTCCGCCATTTGCAGCTTGACCAACAACGGCGACACTGGTTGCTCCTAGGTAAGCCAGTGAAATATAAATCAAGCCCAAACAAGCTGCGGCAATCAAGCCGGCCGTTGTGCAGACGCGTGTTACCTTTTTACTATCTATGATACCTTTAGCCTTGATTGCATTAATAACAATGATAGCAAATACCATTGATGCCAGCGTGTCCATTGTCAGATAACCCTCACGGAAACCTTTAAACAAAGGACTTGTGGCATATTCCCCGGTTGGTGCCGGTATCACGCCAAGCGGATTAGTAAACACCTTGGCTACTAAAAGCACCAGTACAATCAATAAAACCGGTGTAAGTATCTTACCGACCCTGTCGACAATTTTCGTCGGATTCAATGACAACCAACAAGTAATAATAAAAAAGATGGTTGTATAGGCCAACAACCCAAACCCACCGCTCGCCACATCACCTGTCAAGAATGGTCTGATACCAACTTCATAGGATACCGCGCCAGTCCGTGGAATCGCAAATAATGGTCCTATTGTAAGATAAGTACTTACTGTTAGTACAATTGCAAACATAGGATGCACCTTTTTCGCTAAGGCTTGTGAATCATTACTGCCTGTTAAGCCAATTGCCATGACACCGAGAAGCGGCATCCCAACACCCGTAATTAAAAACCCGATGATAGCAGTCCATAAATTAGTACCTGCTGCTTGTCCTAATGCTGGTGGAAAAATCAAGTTTCCCGCGCCGAAAAACATTGAGAACAGCATTAAGCCTATTGTTAACGTGTCTCGAAACGATATTTGTTTTGACATCATGCTCATCCTCCTCAACCTTATTACTAATTTACATATTTACACTCAAATAATTAGCATGTTTTTTCATTTTAGATGATTCTTCATGAAAATGCAATACTTCTTTACAATATTGCAATTGGTTATTTTCCCCGTATAACGAAGTTCACAGGCAACAAGCCAAATGACCCATAACCTACCAAAGGCAAGTTATGGGTCACTTGGCTTATCCTTCTATTCGTACCGCAGAGCATCAATGGGGTTTAACAAGGCCGCTTTACGAGCTGGATACAGGCCAAAAAACAGACCAATACCAACCGAAAATCCAAAGGACACGATAATAGGCAATGGTGTAATAACAGTACTAAGCCCGGCAAAAGATGCGATAGCATAAGAACCACCTACACCTAAAGCAATACCCATAGCGCCGCCAACGACACCAATGACAACAGCCTCGATGAGAAATTGCATCAGAATGTTGGAGTAACGCGCTCCCAATGCTTTGCGAATCCCAATTTCCCGCGTTCGCTCAGTAACAGAAACTAGCATAATATTCATAATACCAATGCCGCCGACTAATAAAGAAATACCGGCAATACTGCCGAGCAGCATGGTAATACTGGCTGTAGCTTCCTGCGCCGTCGCCATAACACTGGCCAAATTTCGAACCGTAAAGTCGTTGTCTTTATCACCGGTAAGGCGGTGACGGGCTCGCAGCATTGTCGTGATATCCTCCTGCACCTGATCAATTACCTCATCATTAGCAGCTTGAACACTAATTGTTTGAATATGTGTAATACCCATCAGTCGCTCTTGAGCTGTTGTCAGCGGAATAATGACAGTATCGTCCTGGTCCTGCCCCCCACCCGACTGGCCTTTACTCTCAAGCACCCCAATCACGATAAAGGGGGCGTTGTTGATCCGAACACTTTGTCCGACCGGGTTAATATTTGGAAATAGGTTATTGGCAACAGTAGCCCCAATAACGGCCACCCGATTTCGCGTCATAACATCTTCATTACTAATAAAACTGCCGCTCTCAACGCCAAAATTGCGAACCTCTAAATACTCCGGAGTTGTCCCCTGAACACTTGATGTCCAGTTCATATTACCGGCCACAAGCTGGTATTGCTTACTGACGCTTGGAGCCAGAGCAGAAATCCCTGAAACTTCCTTGGCTAAAGCCTGTGCATCCTTAAGGGTCAAAGTCGTGTTAGTACCTGCCGCCTGCCTGACACCAGAGGAGGAGGCCGCCCCCGGGGTAACAATCAAGAGGTTACTGCCTAAGCTGGCAATCGAGTTTTGGACTTTATCCCGTACTCCCATCCCAATCGATACCATGGCAATTACTGCACCAACACCAATAATAATCCCCAACATAGTAAGAATCGACCGCAGCTTGTTTGAGACTAAGGCATTCAGGGCGATCTTAACACTCTCCGTGAACACGTTAATCATCCCTTTCTGTGTCCCGAACGATCAGACCGTCCCGGACATGAATCACTCTTTTTGCATGGGCAGCAATATCTGGTTCATGGGTTACCAGAATAATTGTCCGGCCATAGGAATGAAGGTTTTTAAATAGTTCCATAACTTCTTCACCTGATTTGGTATCAAGAGCCCCAGTTGGTTCGTCAGCCATTAGAATGGTCGGATCATTAACCAACGCGCGAGCAATGGCGACCCTTTGCCGCTGGCCGCCAGACAGCTCGTTAGGGATATGCTCCATCCGGTTAGCAAGACCAACTGATGACAACGCTTCGGCAGCCCGAAGCTTCCGTTCTTTACTGCTGACTCCAGCGTAAACTAACGGCAAGGCTACATTGTCAAGTGCTGTTAACCGTGGCAGCAGGTTAAAATTCTGAAAGACAAAGCCAATCTTTTTATTGCGGGTCACAGCAAGTTCATCGTCGGTTAATGACGATACTTCCTGATTATCAAGCAGATAGGAACCGCTGGTAGGACGGTCTAAACAGCCTAAAATATTCATTAAGGTTGACTTACCAGAGCCGGACGGCCCCATGATGGCCACAAACTCACCATCATTAATGTCAAGACTTACCCCGGCTAGGGCAGCAACAGGCGTTTCACCCATTTGATAAATTTTCTTCACATCAGCTAACGCAATTGTCACGATTATACCCTCCTTTCATCAGAGGCGCTGACTCAAAACATCCCGCGAGTACCCGGCACCCTAATGTTCCCGGTCTTTTGCGCGCCGGATTGAGTTTGTGTCTTGACTTGAGCAACAACGACCTTATCACCATCACTTAGACCGCTGGTAATTTCCACACGGTCATCGCTAGCATTCCCGGTCGTGACAGGTACATTTTGAGTTTGACCATTCTGGCTCATAACAACAACATACTTGCCAGTTTTGTCAGTCCGGATAGCGGCTAGCGGCACCGTCAAAGCGCCTTTACTTTCACTGATTGTAACCGCCACTCTGGCAACCATCCCGGGATTAAGCTTATTCTCAGCGTCATCAACGTCAATCGTCACTTTGTAATAGGTAACATTTTGTTCAACAGTCGGTTTTCTCGATATGACTGACACCCTGCCAGTAAATTCTTTACTAGGATATGCATCAACAGTAAATGTCACCCGCTGACCAAGCGCTACCTTCCCGATATCGGTCTGGTCAACATTAGCATCAATTTGCATTTTGGACATATCAGCCACCGTCATAATTACTGTAGGGTTGTTGACACCTTGAGCAACCAATTCACCCGCTGACAGCGGCTTGCCAATGACAGTTCCGGCAATCGGCGAGGCAATGACTGTTTCATTTAAATCCGACATAACTTCAGCATAGTTTGCCTGCGCAATATTATAGTCCATCCGGGAGTTATCAAGTTCTTCGTTGGATGATCCACCGATTCCGTTCAGCCGTAAAGTTCTGTTGTATTTTACCGCCGCATTTTGCAGCCGTTCTTGGGCTTGCGTCACTTGCGCCTGCAAGCCGGTATCTTCTAAAATAACAAGGACTTGCCCAGGAATCACTTGCTCATTTTCTTTAACTTTAACTTCTTTAATTTGGGCTGTAATCTTAGAACTTATATCAACTGTATTAACAGGAGCAATGGTGCCTGTAGCCGAAACCACTGCGGCAACGTCACGCCGTTCGGCGATTGCCACCTGTTGCTTTACTTCTGCTCCCTTACTGCTGGAATTCTGATAATAGAAAATCCCGCCTGCCACCGTTACCAAACCAATAAGGCCATACAAAAGCTGTTTTTTATGACTTTGAAGTGTTACCATCATACTTTTCATCATATACCTCCCTATCTCCTTCCTTACAAGCCGATTGCCTTATCAAGTTTGGCTTTGTTTACATTATAGTCGTACAGGGCCTGAATATGATTAGTATTCGCCTGGGTATAAGCGAGCTGTGCATCAATGACATCAAGATTAGTCCCAACACCCGCTATATATCTTTCCCGGGCAATATAGAGATCTTCATTGGCCTTGGCTACGGTCACATCAGTTGTTTTTAAACGTTCTTCAGCCTCTCTCATGTTTAAATAGCTATCACGCACCTCCAGTTCAACAGCGTCTTGGGTCTGCTCAGCCTGAAGTTCTGCTTTGTCACGAGAAATCTCGGCCTGGTTAATCTGCGCCTTTGTTGTGCCGGCGTCAAAAACATTCCAGCTGGCGCTTACGCCAACCGACCAGTCCCGGTCATTTCCCGGCAGCAATCTGTCTTCCCAGCTGGTCGAGGCCGACATCGATACTGACGGGCGTTTCCCGCTCTCGGCAATTTCTATACCTTTTGCCGCACTCTCAATCGCTGTCTGTGCCTTAGCCAGTTCCGGACGATTCTGTTTAGCAAGCGCAACCGCCTCGGCTAGAGTTCTTGTATCGGCCTGATATTGTAGTTCCTCGGCCAGGTTAATTTCTGTATCGGCATCTATATTCATAGTGTTAAGTAATTCAGCAACCGCTAAAGCATGCTGATTTTGACCCTTGATTAAATTTTGCTGGGCATTGGCCACCTCTACTTCGGCTCTAAGAAGATCAGACTTGGCGACAACACCTACATCATATTTTCCCTGCACGATAGTCTGATGAGCCATTAAGTTATTCACGGTTTCCTGATTTACAGCCAGCATATTCTTGGTCTCAAGAACACTGTAATAATCAGCTGTCGTATCAAGCACTAATTGCTGTTGGGCTTTCTTCACATCAAGGTCGGCGCTGACAACCCCTAATTTAGCCTGGTCAATTTTAGCCTCGGTCCGCCCCCCGGTATACAACGGCAAGCTCATTTTAAGGCTGTTACTATTTTCGCCGCCATTACGAAAACTGTAATTACTGCCAAGTGAAACCGTCGGCATTCTTCCGGCTTTTGCTTCACTTACACTCCATTCTGACTGTTCTTTATCTTTGCTGGCAATTTTAATTGTTGAATTATTTTGCAAGGCAAGGTTAACACTCTCCTGGAGCGATAATTGAATGGGCGCTGCCAATGCAAAAGTATTTTGGAACAACATTAAGCCAAGGGTAATGACAGCTGTTTTATTGCGTAATCTTGACATTGTTTAGGTAACCTCCCTTATCCGAATGAGTCATTCACTGTGATGATCTTAGTATGCAGGAACACTTTTAGATTTCTCTTAGAAAAAGGCAAAAAAAAAAGCGCCCCGAAGGGCTAATATGTAGTTAAAAATAACACACGATACGGTTGCCAACTTTTGATACGATCACAGCCGAAAATAGAAGGAGCGCCCAGCGTTTCACCTTATCACCTCAAGTACAGTTTACCTTTCCTTCAGATGAAAGGATACTGTTAATTATTTCCTGTGATTAAATGGTTACAACTCCCTTTTTCACTACTTAAAACGTCTAGATTCGATGCGGCGGCATATTTTGTGTTTTAGTCGTTATTTTTTTCTTTGTCGTTATAACGACAGTGTCACCCTCGTTAAGGCCTTCAATAATTTCGATATTTTCACCATCACGCAAACCGGTTTTGACAAAGACCTGATGGGAGTGACCCCCGCCCAGCACTTCAACATATTTTTGTCCGCTCGCATCCTTCACAGCTGCTAAGGGAACAACTAAAACATTTTTGCTTTCAGAAATGCTGATGTTGACCCGCGCAGTCATTGTAGGATACAAAAGCCCCTCCGCGGCATCGACATCCACATAGACCGGATAATAAATGACATTGGATTGGGTAATAGCACTCCGCGAAATTCGTGTTACCTTACCGCTAAAGGTTTTATCCATATAGGAATCCACCGAAAACGAAACCTGCTGACCGACTTTTACTTTGCCGATATCGGTTTCATCGACCAGAACCTTGATCTGCATTTGCGACATATCCGCAATGGTCATGATAACCTGGGGGCTTGAAATACCCTGGGCAACTGTCTGGCCGGCCGGTGTCGGTTTCCCAATTACCACACCATCAATTGGCGCTTTTATAACGTAATAATCAAGCTGTGATGAATAATTTTCATAAGCCGCCTTGGATACCAGATAATTTGTCCGATCAGCTTCCAATTGCTGGGCTGATAGACCGCCAATTTCGGCAATTTTCTTGCTGCGTTCATAGATAGCGGCATAATTTAACACCTGAGCTTGATACTGTTCAACCTGAGCCCTAAGACTGGAATCATCCAATACAATCAGGACTTGACCAGCCTTTACTATGTCATTCTCTTCTACCATCAGATTGGTAATCAAACCAGTGACTCGGGAACTGACCTCAACTGAGTTAAGCGGCGATATTGTACCTGTAGCCGCAACTGTAGTCCGTATGTCGCTGCGCCCAACAGCTACCGTCGTCGATGTTGCAACAGCGGCAGTATTATTATTGTTCATATAGACGACACCGCCGATAGCTGCAAGCGCTGCAATGAGTAAACCGCTCACTAACACCTTATATCGCTTTACCTTATTCCATAATTCATCCATAACAAACCTCACAGAATCAATATTCATCTCATAACGAATCAACGTACTTAATTAAGCACTCTTATTATATCACCCATAAGTTGGGATTTACTTTGAAATCGTTAAATTTACTTTCTTTGTGGCCAGCTTGGCCGGTAATACAATGCTGAATTTTGTTCCAATCCCCTGTTGACTTTCGACTGTGATCTTACCGCCATGCTTCTCAACAATCCATTTTGCGATGGACAACCCTAAGCCAGTGCCGCCTTTTTCCCTGGTCCGGGCCTTATCACCGCGGTAAAACCGGTCAAAAACCCGTGGTACATCGTTCGGTGCGATACCCTGACCAGAATCCTCCACTGTGACTAGAATATTTCCGCCCTGCCTGGCTCCGCTGATGATGATTGTTCCGGGAGGTGACGTGTATTTAAAAGCATTATCAGTTAAGATGACCAGCAACTGATACAGCCGTTCGCGATCGGCTATTAATTCCAGCCGTTCCACCACCTCAACCTTCATGGTATGCCCCTCGATTTCGGCCAGAGGTGCGAATTGCTCTCCAAGCGTCTGGAGAAGTTCATTTAAACTCACCTCACCAAACTGCAATTCGGATTGGCTGGCGTCAGCCCGGGCTAGTGTAAGCAAGTCAGAAACAAGCTTAGTCATACGCCGGACTTCTCTGATGATATTGGTAACCCGAATACTTTCTTCTTCCACTGTGTGATCGGGATGCCGCAGGATCAGTTCCGCATTGCTTTTGACAACAGCAAGCGGTGTGCGTAATTCATGAGAGGCGTCAGCCACAAACTCCTGCTGCTTATCCCACGCCCCCTGAATCGGAATCATCGCCCGTCTGGCTAAATAGTACCCGGCAAGAATGATAATTAATAAGCCAATAACCAAGCCGCCGACAATAATAATCAATAGATTATGCAATAAGGCCATCTCAGAGTCGACAATACTGACCGCGATGACTCCCGTGATGGTGACAAGACCGTTTTCCGTGTTAAAGGTAACATCGTCATAACGGTACGGAATATCGACGATTCGATAGAAGTGATCATCAAAATCTTTTGTCACAATTTCGCCTGTTCGCACAGGGGCTACGATTTCTGTAAGCCGTTCTACCTCTACCTCACGACTCGGAAAAGCACTATGCACTGTGTTATCCGAGTCACGCAGCAAGATAATAATCCGGGGATCAAATAAAAACCGGGCGCGGCCTTGCGGCGCTGGTCTGCCATTGGCAATTTTGAAATTACTCGCCTTGAGAAAAGCTGCTTCATCAACTTTATCAAACAGTCTGAAGGAAACAAACCCATAAATCACTGTTCCGAAAACCACAAAAATAAGCAAAAACACTAGCGAATTGGTCGCCGACAAATGACGTAACGTTCTTTGAAACATATTACTTCTCCTTAAACATAAAACCTGCGCCGCGCACTGTTCGAATCAGACTGTCCCGCTTAAATGGCAGCAGCTTTTTCCGCAGGTAATGAATATATAAGTCAACAACACTGATGGTCGTCTCTGATTCAAAGCCCCAGACACGATCAAAAATTTGTTCACGCGTTAAAATTTGCTCCTTATTGATCACCAAAAATTCAAGTAAGTCATATTCTTTTGTTGTCAAACCGAGCGGGTGGCTTTCGACAATGCCGTCTCTGACTTTGCTATCAACCTTAACCCCGCCATAACTGAGTTCTCCCTCTTTAGCCAAATTACCCTTCCGCCGCAGCAGCGCCTTAATTCTTGCCAGCAGTTCTGGAATCGCAAACGGTTTGACTAAGTAATCATCGGCTCCTGTGTTAAGCCCGTTAACGCGATCATCCACACTGTCTCGCGCCGTCAAGAGCAGGATTGGCACATCATCACCTGATTTCCTAACCTGCTTGATGATTTCTAGCCCGCTAATCTCCGGCAGCATAATATCAAGGATGAATAGATCATGAACTCCCTGTAATGCGAGATATAATCCGTCATCACCTTTTTCCGCCTCATCGACAAGATACTGTTCTTCTTTTAACAGTGTGACAATGGCTTCGCGCAAGGCGTTATCGTCTTCAACGACCAACAGTCTCATGATATCCCTCCATTTTACTCTATACATTTAATTATATAATCAAAACAGGCACTTGCATAGCAAGCACCTGTTTTTCCATTTGCAAACTTTATTATACTTGAGGCTTAGGGTCATGTTTTTGTCTAGGCTGCGGACATTTACCATTAATCATGTCAGAAATCCGTTGATCCATATTGGCTTTCATTTTATCAGCTCGGTCTGTATCAATCCGTCCAGCTTTCACACCTTCGTCAATTCGCTGGGTCATGCGTTCGACCATAAGAGCTTTCAAATCTTGCTCGGATACACCTTTCTCATTGGCGACCGCAACAAGCGTTTTGCCTGCCTTCATCTCATTGCGCAGGGTTTTCGCATCCACTTTTAATAAGTCAAGCAATTGAGCATCCTGAAACATTCCCGGGCCACGTTTGTGCTCGCCCCTGTGCATCCGTGCCTTACCATTAATCATGTCAGAAATCCGTTGATCCATATTGGCTTTCATTTTATCAGCTCGGTCTGTATCAATCCGTCCAGCTTTCACACCTTCGTCAATCCGTTGCGTCATTTTCTCGGTCATGAATGCTGTGAGCTGTTTTTCGGACACACCCTGTTCCTGGGCGATTGCCGCCATCGTTTTGCCAGCTTTCAACTCACTTTTAAAGGTTGCACCATCAATTTTGAGCAAATCAAGGAGGGCCTGATGGTTTTGCTTAAATCCCTTCATATCGCCCCTATGTACAAAATCACCTTTTTGCGAGAAACATGGGCGTTTATTATCAGCGGCCTGCTTATCTGCGGTGGCCGCCATAACCACACCACTTGCTGCAATCAACCCTGCTACACTAAGCGCAACCAGCCATTTTTTACTCTTCATCATATTCACTCATCCTCCTGTCAAAACTTATTGTTCCATGGCTTAATTATCGCTTAGCTTCTTTAGATTATCTTTAGAAAAATGAATTTTTTAACAACTATACCGAAATAAATTTACTTTCTTTAATGATATACCGCCATGGATAATCTACTGCTTCGCCAGAATAGCCGATATTGATGCGAGGTGTTCTTGCTATCATATCCTCGGCCACTTTTTCTCCGTCCAGTAGATGTAATTCAGGGCTGCACAAACTAATCCCATATTGCTTTTTTGTTATCCCCATCGCAGCACACAACTTGCCAGGACCGCTGCACAAATTCAGCAATTTATCGGTTTTCCGGCGCTGTTTCATTAAAGGAATACCATCTAATGGCTCTAGAGCTCTTAGCAGTACGACTTCTGGAAAACCTGCTGCCCCAGCCACAATATTCATGCAATAATGCATGCCATAAATAAGATAGATATAAACATACCCACCCAGGCCAAACATTATTTTGGTCCGCTCGGTTGGCTTGCCGCTATAAGAATGGGCCGCAGCATCAAGTGGGCCGCGGTAGGCTTCTGTTTCAACAATCTTACCTACCGTTTTGCCCTCGTCAGAAACATGCACCAGATACTTTCCCAGTAAATCCTTGGCTAGCGTTAGACTATTTTGCTGGTAATATGATAATGGCAGTTTGTGCACAGTCGTCACCCCAGACTTAGCATTCGCTGACAAACCCTAATCTATGCTTATCCCAACTTCAGCGGCCAGCAGGCCGGCCCAAATTCCTTCCGTAATGATCGTTCCTTATTGCTAATCCTTTACGTCCTTGCTCTGCCGCAAGGCCCCTGGGCCGTCCTGGGCTACAGCTACCTCGGCCTCACCAAAGGTTTTCATATCGTTCAGCATATGAAGAGATGCATTAAGCAGCGACATACCAAGCGCGGCTCCGCTGCCATCACCACAAGGCATATCAAGGTGCAAATAAGCTGGTACACCCATGATAGTTAACGCCGTTGTATGGACTGGCTCAACGGAAAAATGCGCGCCCACAAGATACTCTTTAATACCTGGTAGCATTTGCACAGCGACGAGCGCTGCAGCACTTGTCGCTAAGCCGTCCATCACAACCGCCGCCCGTCCAGCAGCAGCTCCAATTATAACTCCCACCAAACCGGCAATTTCCATATTTCCGGCATTTTGCAACAATCCAAGATGATATTTTACGTCCGAATCAGCGGCTGCTGATTTTCTCCCACTGTTTGAACTGTAATAGTCAACAATCATTGTACCGGCAGCACGGCTATCAGTTCCACGATAACCTAAACCAATGACCTTAGCGCCTTGGTGAATTTCTTGACTCACTGCTTTTATTCCAGTTTCAACTGCCTTCCTAACCCGCATCGCTGGTATTGCCAGATCATGAACTGCGGCATGTATATCCACCTGCACTATTTTAGCCGAAACGTGCTCAGCAAATACATGAACAGCCGTCGTTGCCTGGGAATCTGCCATTGCACCACCATTCACAATAAGAATACTTTTCGGCAAACTACGCGGGCGGGGATTACCAGTGATCCCAGCCAGCTTACAGGCCAGGTGTTCAAACGAATGTAGACTGTTGAGCGGTTTAGATAGATTATCTAACCGCAACTGGCATTTTTCCATTGCTTCCTGATTCAAGGGACTTATTGCTGCAAGAATTGTCTCAAGCATCTTATCCTCCGTACTATATCGCATACTGCAACGCAGACGCCGTGTTATTCTTCGTATGTAAAACCTTGACCGCCACCGTCAGCATATCAACGACAACTGAAGCCCCAATGGCTTCGCCTAAACAGACTCCCAAATCCATGCAAGTCGTTAAGTTCAAATGCGCCAATGCAATCACATGAGCGGGCTCTCCTGACAAATGTGAAGCAAAAAGATACTGTCTGGTCTGAGGATAGATGGCATGAGCAATTAATGCGGCTGCTGTTGTGTTGAGACCATCGATAACAACAGCACATCTATTAGCAGCTGCGCCCAAGATTACCCCTGCCAAAGCACCAATCTCAAATCCCCCGACCTTGGCCAAAACATCAACTCCATCGGCAGCATTGGGACGATTTACCTCCAACGCCCGGCGGACGGCATTAAGCTTAATTTCCATTCTAGTGTCCGATATGCCGGTACCGCGTCCAGTCACCTGCTCAACGGTAAGTCCGGTAAAAGCAGCTACAACCGCTGCGCTGGAGGTGGTATTGCCAATCCCCATCTCACCAAGGCTAAAACAGTTGTACCCTTGCTGCACACGGTCATTCACAATATCAATACCGGCTTCAATGGCCTGGATCGCCTGTGCACGGGTCATGGCCGGCCCCTGGGTGAAGTCTTGCGTACCGTAGGCAATTTTTCGATGCCATAGCCCCGGAATATTTGACATATCACCTGCTACCCCGAGATCAGCGACGACCATGTCGGCACCGCAAAAATTTGCAAACGCATTGGCACTTGCTCCTTTGGAAACCAAATAGTTCGCCGTCATATGCATTGTTGTTTCAACAGGATAAGCGCTGATTCCCTGCCTAGCCACCCCGTGATCGGCACAGGTAATCACCATACAGTTACGTGGCAAATCAGGCTCAAGCTTACCTGATATAGCTGCATATTGTGTAACCATTGTCGTTAACCGGCCCATATTCATCGTTTTTACGAAACTTTCCAACTCCATTTCTACCTTCATAAAAGAATCCTCTAAGGCCTCTATTTTTGCTAATGTTTCTTCTAACAAGCTCATATTGCCCCTCCTACCGATTACGATTAAAAACAAAAGGCTCTTTTAGCATACAGCCAAAAAAGCCTTCCTTATCCATGAAGGTTACAACCGTCTAAGGCAGGTCTCCTGGCTCCCGTTTCATTGACTTCTTACGCCTTCCCCTTGCGAGTGGCATTGTAAGGTCTCCCCGGTACAGTGGCGGGCCCGCGCTTATGCATGATGCTCTGACTTCCCTATTCTCCGCGTTTCGGCGGCACCTTGACGGTACTTTATTCATTTGTTGTCATTATAGCAAGTCACTAGAAAAACGTCAAATTCTGTCTTTGCCCCCACAAGTAAACTCGCAAGCATATTTCACGGGAAGGAATTTTACTGATAACCGCGAAATATGCCACAAAAGATGAGTAAAAGAGGATTATACTATGAAACTAATATCATGGAATGTAAACGGTCTTCGAGCCTGCCTTAATAAAGGCTTTAATGACTTTTTCACCAGCATGAATGCCGATATTTTCTGCATCCAGGAAACTAAAATGCAACGGGAGCAGAGCGAAATCGATTGGCCTGGCTACGAGGAGTACTGGAACAGCGCCGTTAAAAAAGGCTACTCCGGCACAGCTGTTTTTACCCGTATCAAGCCCTTATCCGTAAGCTATGGCCTGAATATTGCCGAACATGACCAGGAAGGCCGCCTGATCACCCTTGAGTTTGAAAAATTCTTTCTGGTCAACGTCTATACCCCAAATTCACAACGCGGCCTTGCGCGTCTTGATTACCGGATGAGATGGGAAGACGATTTTAAAACCTATCTCCAACAGCTTGATCAAACCAAGCCGGTCATTTTGTGCGGTGATATCAATGTCGCTCACCAGGAAATTGATATTAAAAATCCAAAAACAAATCGCTTAAGTGCCGGCTTCAGTGACGAAGAGCGGGCCAAGATGACGACGTTATTAGCTTCCGGTTTCACGGATACCTTTCGGTCTTTATATCCTGATAAGCTAGATGCTTATACCTGGTGGTCCTATATGATGAAAGCCAGAGAACGGAATGTCGGCTGGCGGATAGACTACTTTATCGTTTCAGACAGGTTAGCCCCTTGTGTCAAAGACGCGCTGATTTATTCTGACATCCTGGGCAGCGATCATTGCCCCGTCGGCTTAGAAATCGACTTCACCAATTGCGCTGGATAAGAGCCTAAGATCTTAAACCAGCTCACATGGGAGCTCATTTCCTTCACTGCCTCCGCACAATTATCATCTTGGGCGTGCCCCACAAAATCAATATAAAAAATATATTTCCCCATGCTGTGTTTAGCCGGACGTGACTCAATTCGGGTCAAGTTAATATTGCGGCTGGCGAATGCCTTCAATACGCCAAATAAACTTCCCGGACAATCATCGTGAAAAGCAAAAACAAGTGAGGTTTTATCATCGCCGGTCGCTGCCAGCGCTTTGGTGCCAATAATTAAAAACCGCGTCTGATTAAAATCATTATCCTGAATGTTCTCCACGACCGGAGATAAATGATACAGTTGGGCAGCTGCCTTGCCGGCCACGGCACCATAGGCGCTGCCGTTTTTCTGTGCCATCTCACAGGCCTGCGAAGTACTCCCACAATTAATCAACTGGATATGGGGATACCGCTCTCGAAAAAATTCACTGCATTGCCCTAATGCCTGTTCATGGGAAAAAACATATTTAATATCAGCGATATTATCATTCATACTTAGTAGACAGTGCTCAATATTAAGAACGATTTCGCCGCACACAGTACTGTTCTGTAGTTTGACAAGGTCATCCATAGCGGTTGCAACCGCCCCGTGGGTTGAATTTTCAATGGGAATAACGCCGTGATCAAGCTGTCCTTGCTCAATTCCTTCAATAATAGCCACGAAGCTAGACATCGCAATACATTCTCCCGCCGCTGCAGCATTGACTAAGTAGCGACATGCTGCTTCATGACTGTACGATCCGGATGGCCCCAAATAGCCGATTTTCATCATGCCAACCCCCTCTGTTATACTGCGGCATAAATTTTCCGTACTGATGCCATAAGATGACCAAACTTTTCCGGTTTTAGCGATTGCGAGCCATCACAAAGAGCCTCTTCCGGATTATGATGGACCTCAATAATCAAGCCATCCGCCCCTACAGCCATAGAGGCCTTAGCCAACGGCTCAACCATTGACCATTTTCCGCAGGCGTGACTTGGATCAACGATAATCGGCAGATGGCTGAGTTCCTTGACCGCCGGGATGACACTCAAATCAAGAACATTCCGGGTGTACGTGTCAAAGGAACGTATCCCTCGCTCACATAAAATAACATTCGGATTGCCACCGGCAATAATATATTCTGCTGACATTAAAAATTCTTCTAAAGTGGCGCTTAACCCACGTTTTAAGAGAATGGGTTTACGGCTTCTGCCGGCACGTTTTAAGAGAGGAAAGTTCTGCATATTTCTTGCACCGATTTGAATAAGGTCGGCTTTTTCCTCAACAATATCAAAAGTTTCGATACACATAACCTCGGTAACAAACGGCAGTCCAGTCGCTTCTCTGGCTTTTACCAGCATATTGAGGCCTTCCTCGCCTAAGCCTTGGAAGCTATAGGGAGAGGTTCGCGGCTTATAGGCACCGCCTCTGAGCATTTTGGCCCCATGACCTTTCACAAGCATTGCTGTATGAATCATTTGTTCTTCACTTTCAACAGAGCAAGGACCTGCCATTACAGCGACATGACCGCCGCCGATTTTACAGCCGCCAATCTCCACGACAGTATCGGCCGGATGAAACGTCCGGCTGGCCAGCTTATAGGGCTGCTGAACCCGCAGGACTTTCTCAACATGCTTGTTTGCTTCAATAGCCCCGATATCAATACTTTTCGTATCTCCCACTAAGGCAAACACCGTTTGCTGCGTCCCTTTAACAGACGTGACTTCCATACCAAGCCTTTCCAGCACTGCCTGCACCTTCGCCACTTCTTCCCGGGGAGCCCCGGGTTTCATTACAATTACCATTAGAATTCCTCCTTGTGATCATTCTTGTTTTATAAAATAAAAGAAGAGGCTCTTTGGTAAGAACCTCTTCCTGCATTCCCGTATGTTATTAATATAAACTTCTGTTAATCCAGTATTTATATCAACCCGGTCATTACGAAATTCCCCAAAAAGTCAGCCTCATATTCAATTTTAGGAAAAGCAAAGTAACCAAAGCTAAAATAAAAGCCTTGGCTAAAAAAGCTAAACCAAAAATTGTTGTTCAGTTGAACTGCTTTTTGCATGTTTTCCATAATGACACCATCCATTATTTAATAGTAAAGACCTTGCGTCAATTGCTGATGTTATATTGTATTCAATATTACTCCTTTTTGTGTAACTATGTCAACAATTTTTCCGATATTGTTAATAATTTTGTTAACCAATTTTTAGCATCATCGCAACTTAGCCGCTCTTAACCCTTACACTCTAAATACCATCACAGCCTTTTGCAATTCTTCAGCCATATTGGCTAACGCTTGACTGGAAGCTGCAATTTCCTGCATGGCTGCCGATTGTTCTTCTGTGGCCGCTGAAACAGTCTGTGATTGTCCTGCCGTCTCCTGTGAAATATGCGCAATAGCGTCCACAGCAGTGACAATTTGACGGCTGCCATCCGCCATCTGCCGAACTTCAACTGAAACACCACTAATTTGCTTAATCATGTCATTAATCAGAAGGGCGATACTCCGAAAGGCCTCACCAGTGGTATTGACTGCATCCAGGCCGGTCTTTACCTCTTGATCGCCTGTATGCATAGCCACAATCGCAGCCTGAGTATCATTTTGAATTTCGATAATTAAACGAGCGATTTCTTCTGCGGCTATTTTAGACTGCTCGGCTAATTTTCTCACTTCATCAGCCACAACGGCAAATCCCCGGCCATGTTCGCCGGCCCGCGCCGCCTCAATGGCAGCATTGAGAGCAAGTAAGTTTGTCTGTCCAGCAATATTAGAAATAGTTGTAACAATACGGCCAATTTCCTCGGAGCGTTCCCCCAATTTAGCAACAACTTGAGAAGAACGAGAAACCGTCTTTTCGACATTACTCATTTGATCAATGGTCATTGCAACAGTTTTTTCGCCTTGATTAACCGCTAACGTTGTTTGCCCGGCAAGTGTTGCTAAATCATTAGAGTTGGCTGCAATATGTTCAATGCCTACCGCCATTTTACCAATGATCTCACTAGAAGAATTAATGGCGGTGAGCTGACGTTCAGTTCCTGCTGCCACATCGTTAATACTTTCAGCAATATGATTGGCTGCACCGGCCGATTGATCAGCACTTGCCGTCAGCTCCTCAGATGCTGCCGCTACCTGTTCTACTGAATGCGCCACTGCTTTAATCAGGTTGCGCATTTCGACTGTCATCCCATTAAATCCTGCCGCCAATTGACCGATCTCGTCTTTGGTTGAAACAGTTAACTCTTCCACAGTAAGGTCACCGGCTGCCACCTTTTGAGTCGATGCCAGTATCATAAGAATAGGAGCCGTAGCCCTTTTTGCTATGTACCAGGCAAAAACAAAAGTTGCCAGTAATATTGCGCCAACAACAGCGATCATTTTCTTGATAAATTGCGCCTGCAAATCATCGACAACCTGTTTCGAAGCCCCAACGTAAAACATCCCCATAGTATCTCCGGCTGCATTTTTAATCGGTACATAAGCTGTCTGATACTTTACTCCCACAACATCAGCTTCACCCAGATACATTTCACCTTGTTTTAATACTTTCTCAGCAACTTCCCGCGATGCTTGCGTCCCGGTCATTCGCTTTCCGTCCCGTTGGACATTTGTTGCCACACGTGTATCGCCCAAAAACAGTGTTACTGTATCATTCGTTAAATTCCCGATATGATCAATAATTGTGATTTCATTATTCATTTTTGTATTGCCTTTATATAAGACGCCGTCCGAGGTGCTCCACGGCCCAGGATACATTTGATCAATAATGGCCAGCCCTGTTTGAATGTCCCCCTTGGCTTTCTCAGTCATGGCACTATTTACTTGTGTTTTCATGTCTTGAATCGAAAATGCACCGACTAAAAATGATATTGTTAGGACAATCGCGATAGTGTATAAGGTTAACTTAGTGCCAATCCGTATATTCATTTTTCTAGCTCCTTTAGTGTATTCTCCAGCAAATAAAATTTCGATAATTATTTTTAATAAATATTTCTTATTTTGTAATATCATACCAATTTTTGTGGTTTTGGTCAAGAAAAAACAGCTTGCAATTGCAAGCTGTTTTTTAAATTGATCTATTTTACATTTTGATCATACTGCATATAAACCACATGGGTTTGGAGATATTCTTCGAGGCCGTGTTTACCGTCAGCACCGCCGATTCCTGACTTACGCCAGCCGGCATGGAAGCCCTGCATGGCTTCAAAGTTTTCTCTGTTAACATACGTTTCGCCAAATTTAATTTCCCGGCAGGCGCGCATCGCAACATCAAGACTGCGGGTGTAAATCGATGAGGTCAAACCATATTCACAGTCGTTAGCTAAGTCAATCGCCTCGTCAAGCGTCTTAAACGTCATGATCGGCAAAACAGGACCAAAGGTTTCTTTCTGCATAATGGCAGTATTCTGTTTGCAATCGATCAGAACAGTCGGTTCAAAATAGAAGCCCTTTTCTAATTGAGCCCGCTTTCCGCCTAAGACCAGTTTAGCGCCATCTAATACCGCCTGTTTGACAGCCGCTTCGACTTGCTCAAGCTGCTGCTTACTGACTAATGGTCCCATATCAATATCAGGCTGTGTTAATGGATTGCCGTATTTAGTATCCCGCATCGCGGCTGTCACTTTTTCAATAAAAGCATCGGCCACTGATTCCTGGACATAAACCCGTTCAGCACAATTACATACCTGGCCGGTATTAATAACCCGGGAATCACGAATTGCCTTGGCAGCAAGATCAAGATCAGCATCGGCCATAACAATTGCCGGGGCCTTACCGCCCAGTTCCAGCGAAACTTTTGTCACGTTTTCAGTGGCCGCCCGCATGACGGCAATACCGCCTTCCACACTGCCTGTAAAGCTGACCATGCCAACCTTGGGATGGCCGGCCAGGGCGTTACCGACAACCGAACCCGCACCTGATACCAGATTAAAGACCCCTTTAGGCAATGACGTTTTGGCCACAATTTTAGCAAACTCAAAAGCATTATTTGGTGTTTCCCGACTAGGCTTGATCACAATAGTATTACCAGTGACCAAAGCAGGCGCCATTTTGCGGGCAATCAGGAAGAACGGGAAGTTCCAGGGTAAAATCCCCCCGATAACTCCGATTGGCATTTTAAATAAAAATATATTTTCATTAGGCCGATCACTCTGAATAATCTCGCCCTCATATCGTCGGGCAAACTCGGCCATATAATCAATATAATCTGCAGTAAAATTAGCTTCTACCAAGGATAACGGCATTATCTTACCTTGTTCCTCGGCAATCACTTTTGCTAACTTTTCAGCATGTTCTCTGACCCCTTGGGCAATTTCCCGCAAATAACCGGCCCGTACGATAGCCGGCAGCTTAGCCCATGATTTTTGGGCTTGTTCGGCAGCTGCTACCGCCTCATTAACATCAGCAGCTGTACCTTCAGGCACCTCGGAAATAATCTCTTCTGTTGACGGGTTAATAACCTGGATCATCCGCCTCGACTTGTTTTCAACGAACTCGCCATTAATGAACATCTGATAACTTCTCACCTTAACGCCCCCCCTTATTTTACAACATATTATAAAAGGTTTGACATTATGAGAAGGATATCCTTCTATATAATTTTAATTTTCAGAAATTTAAACGGTTTGATACAGTTTAGACCATGCTGGACTCCGTTATTTACTTTCTCCTTTACAATAGCTAAAAACCCTTTTTAGACATTGTTCAAAAGCACGGTCATCTGATTCAATTCGCTTTTTAGGCCCTTTGGTACGCCCGCCGCCACGTCGCAGTTTTGCCTTAATCTCCCGTTCTTCCAGTAAAAACTCAATCCTATCGGAATGATATTCTCGCCCAAGTGGATTTATGCATTTGGCTTGCTTCCCCAACACCATGGCTGCCAAGCCCCAATCTTGGGTTATGACAACATCACCCGCTTCTGCTAAATTGATAATCTTTAGATCGGCCTCCTGCGAAGCGTTGCCGACAACCACATGGTGATCAGAAAAAATCGTATGATTAAAACTTGCCACAGTCCATACCGGAACCCCTTCACTCCGACCAAGCTGCTGGCAAATTTGCAGAACTTTCCTGGGACAAGCATCAGCATCAACAATTAATTTCATAGTTACCTGCCTTATCTAGATTTTAGCTTTTCATTCGCGTAGCATAGCCTAAAGTCCTCCAAACAAAAGAGACCCCCATGATTCAGGGAGCCTCTTGACAATACAAGCAAGTCGATTTGATCTAACGACATCGAAACTATTTGCCGCGACCAGTTTTTCTAACAGGCATTTTATTGTTTGCAACTTTTACCTTACCGGCTTTTTGAAATTGCTTATTGTTTTCATTGGCTTTTTTCTTTTTTTCTTGGAGCAGAGTGAGTAAATCCACGACATGTACCTCCTTTAATCAAATACTTGTACACCTCTATTCTACAATGCCAAAGATCTTTTGTCATCCTCCATTCTTCCCTGGCAAATGACAATGGCTTTCTTGCGATACTCTTTTTTAGACAACAATCAACAAATTTTCCCTTTTTGGAAGGAATCAGCACCTTCTAGTTCGAATATTGTCAATAGTTAAATGATCGGAAAGGAGAGAGATTTGATGGATAGTTCGAGTTCATCTTTTGAACTACGCAAATTTATGGCTCCTGAATTTGTATTTGGCATCCATGCAGCTGCGCTAGCAGGCCGTTATGCGCAAAATTATGGAGCACGCAAAATTTTACTCGTCACAGATGAAACGCTGCGAAAAACAACCCCTTGGGTTAATAACTTACAGCAAGGGCTGACCGATAGCCATTTGCCCTTTGTTACTTTCGACCAAGTTTCACCTAACCCCCGCTCTGCTCAAATAATGCGCGGCGCTGCTTTGTATGCCGAGGAAAATTGCAATGCCATTGTAGCACTGGGTGGTGGCAGCGTTCTTGATTGTGCGAAAGGAATCGGGATTGTTGCTTCCAATGGCGGGCATATTCTGGAATTCGAAGGAGTAGACCAAATCCCTTGTCCTATCCCGCCCCTTATTTGTATTCCGACAACTAGCGGGTCGGCCTCTGAAGTTTCTCAATTTGCCATCATCCTTGACGAAAACCGGAAAACAAAGATTTCCATTGTAAGTAAGGCAGTTGTCCCGGATATCGGATTACTTGATCCAGAGCTTACCACAACAATGGATCCGCATCTAACCGCATGCACAGGCTTGGACGCTTTAACTCACGCCGTAGAAGCCTATGTTTCGAATGCAAGCTCGCCCTTTACTGATCTTCATGCCCTCGAGGCAGTACGACTCATTTGGGCCTCGCTGGCGAATACCCTTGCTGAACCAGACAACCTGTACTTTCGAACGCAAATGCTCAAGGGCAGCTTGTATGCCGGCTTGGCCTTCTCAAATGCCATTCTTGGAGCTACTCATGCATTATCACATAGCCTCGGCGGCCGCCTTGACCTGCCCCATGGAGAATGCAATGCAATTTTGCTTGGACCGGTCATAGAATATAACTTTAAAGCCTGCCCCGAACGTTTCATAACCCTCGGAGAAATCATGGGGCTTCCACTTGATTCGATGCCGGAAGATGCTGCGGCCAAACTATTGTCAAAGACCATTGAAACCTTTCGCTGCACACTTGGCATAGACCATTCCTTACGCAGCCTAAACGTCACAGCTTCCGACATTGCCCTACTCGCTGCCAATGCAGCTGCTGATCCTTGTCTGGCAACCAATCCCCGGGCAATGAAACTACAAGATATCGAGGAGATTTATGAAAAAGCGCTATGAAGAAAAAGAATCAGTAAACTTCACACGAGAACTTCTTATCGGCTTGGGAGAAACCTCTGTTCGTAAGAACTATTATCCGGAACTCCAGAAGCGCATGGCTGAACTGGAACGCTTCCGTATATTACTTGATGAGATACACGACAGCATCTTCCTAATTGAACTTCCCTCTATGCACGTTGTCGATATGAACACAACGGCTCGCTTATGCCTAGGTCTTTCCAGCGATCTTGCTGACGAAGTTGACATCACGAATTTGTTCTCCCTTAATCTTAGCAAACACCTTACAGACTTTCATGAAAGTCTGACATTGGAATGTTTTTTCTATTGTGAAAAGGATACCCTTCCAGTTGAAGTCACAATAAACAAAACACCCCTCCAAAACCAAGATTACGCCATAATTATCGCTCACGATATTACCGCGCGGAGAAGATCCGAAGAACAGCTTCAGGCAACTCACGAAGAGCTCCACGCCAGCTATGAAGAGCTGGAGGCTTTATACGGGCATCTGTCCGCTGCTGAACAAGCGTTGCAAATAAAAGTCAGCGAACTGGAACAAAACCACCAATTTCTGCAGGAGAGCGAGGCCCGTTATCGTCTGGCTATGGAAGGCTCCAATGATGCGATCTGGGACTGGGATCTCATTAATGATAGTTTGACCATTTCCTCACATGGATATGACTCACTTGGTGTTACTGACGAAACCCGAAGAAGCCACAACGCTTTTTGGCGGTCCCATATCCACCCTGACGATCTTTCAATCCGCGAACACGCTTTGGCACAACATTTTACCATGCAGGCCCCTCACTATGAAGCCGAATACCGCTTTTCCCCTGCACCAGGAACCTGGGTGTGGATATTAGCAAAAGGCAAAGCTCTCTTTGACGACCAGGGCAAACCGATAAGGATCTCCGGCTCCCTGACCGATATTACGGAACGAAAAACGTATGAACAGCAGCTACAAAATCTGGCCTACCACGATATATTGACCGGACTTCCGAACCGGGCCTGCTTCTATGAATATCTGGATAAATTCATCGCTCAATGTGAACGCAACAGAGGATGCGGTGCCTTATTTTTGCTGGATATCGATAATTTCAAGCTAGTTAACGACGCTCTAGGCCATACAGCCGGTGACGAGCTTTTAAAGAAGATTGGATCCCGCCTTAAGAACCTCAATCTGGATCAAGCCATCATCGCCCGCTTAAGTGGAGACGAATTTGTTCTACTCCTGCCTGAAATAGGGTTGCCCGAATTGGAAATCTGGGCCAAGCGTATTCTAAGCCTTTTTGATCGCCCAATTGCTGTTAGCGGAACCAATCTTGCCATCTCATGCAGCATAGGGGTTTCTCCAATCTCTTCTGGTTCCTTATCAAGGAGTGACATTCTCCGCTATGCCGACACTGCCTTGCATCAAGCCAAAGCCGCCGGAAAAAAATCATTCCGCCTCTATAAACCGGAAATGCAAGAGGCCGTAACACACCGTATCCAACTTGAAACTGAGTTAAGGCAGGCTTTAGCCGCTAACCATCTGGTCATGTATTATCAACCACAGCTTGACTTGGCTTCCAACCGGATTACTGCCTTTGAGGCACTGCTTCGGTGGAAACATCCTGAAAAAGGCCTCATTCCACCCCTATCCTTTATCCCGCTGGCCGAAGAGACCGGGCTTATTATACCTATTGGAGAGTTTGCCCTCCGGTCAGCGTGCCAATTCGGGCGTCAACTCAACAAGTCCCAGTCGAATCCTGTCCGGGTTTCGGTCAACATCTCCGCCCGCCAGCTTATGCAGGATGACTTTGCCGCAACAGTCACCCGCATTATCGCAGAAGAGGACTACCCGCCCGAGCTTCTTGAACTTGAAATCACCGAAAGCGTATTGATAGAATCTTTCGCGGCAAATGTACAAAAAATCAAACTCCTGCAAGCCAAAGGCATCATAATCTCGCTCGATGATTTTGGTTCAGGGTACTCCTCTCTCACTTATCTCCGTCAGCTTCCCATTCACACGATTAAACTTGATAAAGACTTTATCCAGAACGTCGAAAAAGATCCCACTACACATTCTATCGTCAGAGCCGTTCTCAGCCTTGCCTATGATTTGAATTTATCTGTTATTGCCGAAGGTGTCGAAACTCTTGAACAACTTGAAGCACTGCGTTTGTTAAACTGCTCATACATTCAAGGCTATTTTATCAGCCGACCGATTCCAGCCGAGGAAGCGCTGTCCTTTTGCCTCAAGCAAAGCTTACTTGATAGTGAGACTTAATTCAGATGGTGTCTTAACGGATAAAATCCCATAACAACATAACATTTAACCCTGATACAACCGTCCCTATCAACAGCAGCACGAACTTCCGAAAGCTTGTATTCGCATACTTACCCATGACCTGGACCGATGATGTGAGATAAACCTGCAGAAAAATCGTCCACGGGAGTTGAACACTGAGCGCCATCTGTGAATAAATAAGCCCCTTAAAAGGATCGTTGATGACCAGGATGATGATAAGGGCAAATCCATAGGTAATCGCCACTCCCACCCATGAATGGCGATCCTTGATATCATAAGGCTCTTTAAATAAACCTGCAAAAATACTACCGCCGGCCATGCCGGCGGTAGTTGTTGATGCGATGCCGGAAAAAAGCAATGCAATAGCAAAGATAATCGCCGCACTATTACCCATAATAGGACGAATCATATCCTGTGCCTGCTGCAATTCAGTGACAGGCAGCTGATTAGCAAAAAAGACGGCCGCCGCCATAAGGATCATCGCACTGTTAATGGCCCAGCCAATACCCATCGACAGCAGCGTATCAAGAAATTCATATTTTAACTGCCGGCGAATAACCGCATCGTCTTCTATGTTCCATTGACGACTTTGAATAATTTCCGAATGAAGGAAAAGGTTGTGAGGCATAACCACTGCCCCAAGAACACTCATGACAATGAGCATTGACCCGGCAGGAAAAGACGGAATAACCCAGCCTGCGGCCGCTTGCTGCCAATCCAGTGGAATCAGGCTTACTTCAATTAAAAATGATAATCCAATCAACGACACAAAAGCCATAATAATTTTTTCCAGCTTGCTGTAGGAATTCGTCCATAACAGCCAGCCACAAAAAAGCGCTGTTAAGACAGCGCCAGCCTTTAGCGGTATGTTAAACAGCATCTGTAAAGCAATCGCCCCGCCCAGAATTTCCGCCATCCCGGTGGCTACCGCAGCGCCTACTGCTGAGAACAACAGTGTCCGTGACAGCCAAGGCCGCAAATAGATTGTGGCTGCCTCTGACAAGCATAAACCTGTGGCAATACCAAGATGCGCCACATTATGCTGCAGGACAATCAACATAATGGTGGATAGCGTGACCATCCACAACAAGGTATAGCCATACTCCCCACCAGCCGCCATATTAGCCGCCCAGTTACCCGGATCAATAAACCCAACTGTTACTAACAAGCCTGGCCCAATATAGCGCAGAATTTCTTTAGCTTTTAAACTAACCGCATGCTTTTCTTTAAAATAGGCAATAACTCGATTCATGATCTCTGCTGCACCCCTCAAAACACTCTCTATCAATTAATAATTATTGTTTATATTCAATAACGCTCCTATCTTTTCCCCATTAGGCTGGACGACATCCTTAGCTATTGCAAATTCAACTTATCCGATGACTAGCCGCTCTTCTTCTTCTACAAGAGGGAGTAATACCCTAAAGGGCACAGGCGAGCGGCTAAGTCTCTGGATAAGGTTCGACTAGGATTCAGGTGGAGTTATCTGAATCAAGTCTCACTTTATACAGACGCTTTGCAATATACATCTCTGTATCCGCCTTTTTTATAAGAGCATCAACTGATATTGGGTTTTCTGGATCATATTCCGCAAATCCTTGGCTTAAACTCAGGAGGTACTTATGATGTTGTTCTGTATTATAGACATCAATAAAGCCTTCAATTTTTGTCCAAATTTCCATGGCTTTCGTCAAGTTACAATCTGGCAGTATAAACAGAAATTCATCACCGCCAAATCGGCATACACCATCAGATCTGCGTATTCCTTTCAGTAATAATCGACTAGCAGCTTGAATTAGTTTGTCACCTTCTTGGTGACCATAGGTATCATTCACCATTTTTAGATGATTTACGTCAACAAAAATAATTGTTAATTTATTGTTGTTCTTAGCAGCATCATCGATTTTTTGTTGTAAAAAAGTCAGACCTGTACCGCGATTTAATAATCCAGTAAGATAGTCCGGTGTTTTTAAAACCTTCATTTGATCCTTTGCTCTTTTGCGTTGAACAAGAGAGATTGTGCTTAAAAGAATTAATAAAACTACCAAACCCAAGATGAAATACTTTTCATTGTTGGAATCAGGCCTATTCATGATTATGCTATCGACAGGCAGCAACGACTGATCAATATTATATTTGATTAGATATTGGTAATCAAACATATATTTATTAGGACTTTGTTTGACAACTGGTATATCTTGCGGCTTCTCCCCATCAAGGATGCGCAACAGAATGGAAGCTGCTGTTTCACCTTGATAATAACCACTTGAAAGCATCCCGCCAACAATACCTCGCTTCATATAAAAATCCCAAACTGAGTAAATCGGTACAGCGGATTTTTCTGCAATGATACGAATGCTTTCCTCATACGAAAAAATGTTGTTAGATTTATCTTTGTTGAAGCTCAGTAATAAAATAATTGTATCATTAGGCAACTTAGCTACACGATCTTGTATTTCAGATATATTCATATCTTCATAAAATGTAAAATTAATTGCGGGAAATCGGGGAATGACATCAGTTAATAATTTTTTGTTCTCCTGCCCGGTAACACTTCGGTCATTAATAACAACAACATTTCTGACTATTGGCTGTAATTTCAATGCAACTTCGATGGTTTTTTGCACATCAAGCACTTCAATAATACCGGTAATTAAATGATTATCAGCAAGACTACTCTCTTGAAAATAATTCACACCACAAAATACAATTGGTATATTAGGCAAAATTTCCCGACCATATTTAAGCAGAAAATTATAGGCATCATCATCAGAGGTAATTACTGCATCAAAATGTTTATTTTTGAATTTATATTTATATATTTCGTATAATTTCGGGATATATTCTGGGCCACTATTTTGTTTAGTATCCATAAATTCATAATACACATCAGTATTCGTATTCGCATTTAAAATAGACTTAATACCCGCGATGACATTATCTGTCCAGGTCATGCCACTATGGTATGAATTGAGTACTAACACTTGTTTTTTCCCGGAGTAAGTATCATTAATGATAATACTTTCTTGTGGCAAATCAGAAGGTTTGATATTAAATCGTTTCATCTGAATACTATCAAACATATAATGGTTAGGACTTTCTTTTATGATGGGAATATCTGAAGGTTTCTCGCCGCGTAAGATTCTTTGGGCAAGATTGGCTGCTAGTTCCCCTTGGTAGTAACCACTGCTAAGCATTCCACCCACAATCCCATCGCCTAGGGAGAAATCCCATACGCCATAAATAGGAACAGTGCTACTCGCTGAAATCTGGGATATACTATCAGCGTAGGAAAACTTATGCCCTGACACATCCTGAAAAAAAATCAAGAATAAAACCAAACTATCAGAAGGTAGATGAGCAACTTTTTCTTTGATTTGCTCCATATCATACTCTTCCAAGGATATGAAATTAACTCGGTCTTTAAATAGGGGAATTGCTTCTTGCAAGGTTTTCCCAATTGAATTTCCAGTCATCGTATTATCGTTTATCACATAGATATTTTTGGTGTTTGGGTGCAATTTCAGAGCGATATCCAGGGTTGATTTAATATCTTGTCCCTCTACGACACCAGTAATAAGGTTTTGATCAACCAGCATAGATTCGGTGAAATAATTGACACCACAAAAAACTATCGGTGTATTGGGAAATAGTTGGTCATGGTACTTGAGTAAAAAGTCAAAGGCCGGATCATCAGAGGCAATGATGGCATCAAACTTTTTGCCATTAAATTTATATTTATATGTTTCAAAGAGTTGATAAATATAGTTATTGTCAGATATTCTGTGTGTATCCATATATTCAACTTGCAGATCAATATTCCGGGCATTTGGAGCAAATGAAGCAGTAATTCCCTCAACAATATTATCACTCCATTTATAGTCTTTATGATAGGAATTAAGCACTAAAATGGACTTTTTGGGACTACTTTGAGCAAAACTTGACGGCATTGCGCTACTCATCAAGATCATTGTTAGTAAGAGCAGACAAATGTATCGCCTTATTGAAATAAGGTTCATTACAGCCCTACCTCTCCTTTAGAGTCCAATTATTTATAAATTTCTGCTTATTAATCTAAATTTCAACATCTTGTGCATAGCTTCCTGCATGATTATGGAAGCTTGTTTGCATAAAAATGGGGCTGCTTCGAATAGGTTTAAGAACCTATTCGAAGCAGCCCCATAATCTCTCACCCTATTATTCCTTATCCGATAACAAATCTGAAGCAAACTTATCAAACAGCTTCAGAAATTCTTCATAGCCTTCTTTCACCAAGTCTTCCTTTGGGATAAAGCGCAACGCTGCTGAGTTAATGCAATAACGAAGCCCCGCTGGAGCAGGCCCGTCATTAAAAACGTGTCCTAAATGCGAATCTGACGCTGTACTGCGGATCTCGGTTCGAGTCATTAAATGGCTTTTGTCAGTTTTCTCTTTGACCTTATCTGCCGCAATAGGCTTGACGAAGCTAGGCCAGCCGCACCCTGAATTAAACTTATCAAGGGAAGTAAATAAAGGCTCACCCGATACAATATCAACATAAACACCTGGGCGTTCGTTATCCCAGTACTCATTGCGAAACGGCGGCTCGGTGCCGTTTTCCTGGGTCACAGCATACTGAAGAGGAGTCAGTTGCTTTTTTAAGGCTTGCTTATCATTTGGCTTGCTGGTTTTTCCGTTCATTTTACACCGCCTGTTTCAAAAGTATGATCAAGTCGGAAATCCCTGCATGCGCAAGGGCTTTTCAAGGCTGCTCTTTGCCAATAAAGATTCATCATTGAAAATTTGTACAGTAGGACCGTCAGCAAGAATCTTCCCCTCAGCCAATACAATTGTCCGTTCACAAACATCTAAAGCAAGATCCAAATCATGGGTGGCAATAATACGTGTGTGTTTAAACGATTTTAACAAGTTAATCAATTTTCGCCTGGCCAAAGGATCAAGCCCGGCGCTCGGTTCGTCCATGATAAGCACATCTGGCAGCATCGATAGCACTGTAGCAATGGATACTGCCCGTTTTTGCCCGCCTGATAACTTATAAGGCGGGCGATGAATGAGGGAAGCCGCTCCAACAATTTCGAGAGCTTCCATTACGCGTTTTTCCACTTCTTCAGGAGGCAACCCTAGGTTAAGTGGGCCAAAAGCTACATCGTCAAAAACCGTCGGCATAAAAAGCTGGTCATCTGCATTTTGAAAAACCATTCCTACGCTGCGCCGGACATGAGGCAAGGTCTGTTTATTAACAGGATAGTCACCGACACGGATTGTACCCTTTGAGGGGACAAAAATCCCAGCAAGGTGAGAAAGCAAGGTCGATTTACCGGCTCCGTTAGCACCGACGAGGGCAACAGCCTCACCATGGAGAATACGGCATGAAATCCCATTCAAAGCCGCTGTCTGATCAGGGTAAACATATTCAACATCTTTTAATTCGATGATGTGATGACTCACGAGAAACCTCCCAGCAGCATCCTGCCCAGCCAATGCGGAATATTGACTAGCCGTACAAGCACGAAAAACACTGTCCAAACCACCAGAAAAGCAATATCCCCTGTCCGGATTTTCCAAGAGCGCATAATGCGCACTTGTCCGTCAAAGCCGCGGCACATCATCGCCTGATAAATTCGCTGGGCACGATCTAAGGTACGCAATAACAAAAGGCCGACTAATGAACCCCAAACCTTAAAGCCAACCCCATTCCGATAGGGTGCTCGCAGCGAGTGAGCCCTGATTGTTTTCATGACTTCCTCAATTAAAACATATATGTAACGGTACATAAATAAAATCTGAATCACAATAATGCGCGGAACCCTTAATTTTGATAACGCTAGGCCGATGGCATCCATACTTGTTGTTGCAACTAAAAGGAGCGTTGCTGAAACAGATAACGTGAATCTAAGCAGAATTGATATAAATGAAATCAGTCCGCCTGATACCGCAAAGGATCCAATATACGCATAAGTTGCTTGATCTAAAAACGGATTGAATATCCCAATAAACAATACAAAAGGCAGTGTTAGCAGCACTCGTTTAAGAAGAATCGCGACAGGTATATTACCTAACCCGATTAAAAAAGCCGGATAGATGAACATCGGAAAGAGACCCACTAGCTCATATTTTGAGAAAGAAGCAACCATGACGATGAACAGTAAGGTTGTAACAACCTTAACACCTGGGTGCAGCTGATGAATGAGCGAATCCTGTGCCGCAAGCTCATCAAAATGTCGTAACTCTAACCACCGATGCTCAATTTTATTCATAGTAACTCCTAAACAACTTGGGATGCAGCCAATAATTAATGAGCAAACTTTTTATGCCTACGGTGCACTATTTGCAGCAGTTTGCCAATGCCCCCTGCTACGACTAAGGTTAAAATTGAACCAACAACACCGGCTGTTGACAATCCACTGTCCACGGCCGCCCACGCAGGAGCTTCTTGTCCGCTGGACGGCTCGCCGGCAGCCTGATTAGTGTCCCTAAAGTTATAATCCGGAAAGATGGCTACTTTGTTCTGCAGATCAGCTAACACACCATAAATCCCCTCCGGCGCTTCTAACTCTTCCAGCCCAGTGACCTTTGTCACTGACCATTCCAGGCCATCCGGATCACCAGAAGCAAACCAAGATAACATCCCACCTGTGACAAGGGCGACAACCAGCATGATCGTTAAAATCGGTTTTAGCGAAAGGTTGCCCAACGTCTTACCACTAGGGAAACCTTGAATAATTTCGGCACGCTCTTTGAAAATAAATAATATCACGGCCGTTGTGACTAATCCTTCAACAAGACCAATGGCCAGATGAATGGACTGCATGACAATTAGAAAAGTCGTAAATGGCAGTTCAGAAATACCTGACAGAAAGGTTTCAACAACAACACCAAACGCCCCTAATTGTAAACCAATGACGGCGGCAAGACTTGCACCAATGGCGATTCTCTGTTTAGTGATTTGATCACCGACAATTTTCTTATAGAGCAAAGGATAGGCAATAAAACACGGGAAGAAGCCAAGATTAAAGATATTACACCCCAGCGCCAATAATCCACCATCAGCAAAAAATAAGGCCTGGATGGTTAGAATAGATGCCATCGTTAAAAAGGCCGTATAAGGACCAAGCAAGATCGCCAATATCATAGCTCCGCCCAGGTGCCCACTCGACCCGGTAGCAGGAATCGAAAAATTAATCATTTGCACAGCAAAAATAAAAGCGCCCATGACGCCCATCAGCGGGATCTTTTTATCATCAATCTCTTTCTTAACTTTCTTAGCCGAATAAGAAATTAACCCAGCTGTCACCACCCACATGGCACTTCCTACTGCAGGGGAAATTAGCGCATCTGCCATATGCATAATTAAACACTCTCCTTTACAATACTACTCCCAAAAATAATCTCTCCCCCGATTCTTGCAGGGTCATGACCTTCGTAGTCATAATTATAAAGTGAGACTTGATTCAGGCGGAGCTTTAACTCCACCTGAATCTTAGTCGAACCGTATCCAGGGACTTAGCCGCTCTTAACTCCCACTTGTAGGGAGTCTTAGAGCGGCTTGGTCATCGGATAAAGTGAGTAAAAAACACCTATGCGGCTCTTCAGAGTCCGCGTTAAGGACAATATACATACTTTTCGATGTGAACTGATAAATTTCCTTGTAAAACTTATCATAATTTCATAATGTTCCGCGAAGTTCACACTCTCTGCACTTGCTCCCACACTGATTTCCGTTCGGCAACTGCACAGGGCTTCCTAAGCACTTGAAGAACATCGTCTACATAACTTAACTTACGCATTCCGATCAGGACCGTTGTGATCCCTTCTGTTGATCGCAGTGCCTGTAAGGCCAAGTGCCTAAGTGAGGGCGCACTCTGCCACTCGCCATCAAGCGCGGCCACCCTTTTACGAAATTCTCTCGCTTCACGCGCCGCATTGCCCTTATAGACGTCTTCTGATAGCCTAATCAACTGATTGCCCTTGATTGCGTTAAGCGGACGATTGATGAGAACGCCCAAGCCCTGCCTGACCGCAAACGCCAGCGCACTTTCCGAACCAGGTTGATTGGCTTCTGTAATCGCCCCTGTCTCGAATAGATTGCAAGGAAACTCAACTACCCGAAAGTGATGATCCGGACTAATGGCCACAGCCAGATCCCAGATTTTTGCTAATGGCGTGAAATTATACTCTTGCTGCGGGCTCACAAAGGTATTCGAACTAATACCATAGCAGCTAATCCGTCCCTTCGCGACCTCAGTTTCAAGATAAATAAAAGCCGCCCTGATCCTGCGCAGATATTCATGTTGCGCGTCAATTCGAGTAATTGACTGTTGCTCAGCCCAGTTTAAATAGTATTCAGGATTATGCAGCAGGTAACAATCAATTGTCTCAATACCTAGACGTTCTATACTGCGGCTTATCTGGTCAGCTAAAAAATCAGGATGAATACAATGCTCTAATTCCTCGGCGTAATGAACAAGGTCCGGGAAAGCCCGCCCTTCTGCCTGCCATTCTTGGCTTATCTGGTAATTTTCACCCTGAAGATAACCTCCCTTTGAAACGACAACAATTTCTTGCCGCCGAATCACTTCAGCCCTCACCAGTTCAGTAAGCACACTGCCGACTAGGCGTTCCGATCCACCATCAGCATAGTTTGCACTTGTGTCAATGAGATTAACCCCTGACCGAAGAGCATAGGCTAAAGCCTGGCAATGCTCCGGAATCTTTGCGTCCACGCGATAACCACCAAAGCCGGCTTCACTGACAATAAGACCGGTTCTCCCTAAAGATCGATAAGATAGTTCGGGATTACATCCAGCATACTCAAGCGTACCGGAATGAGTCGCACAACCAAATAACATGTTTTCCCCCCTCCCATACTATTTCTCCTCAAGACTAAACATCTAGTGCGACCAATTACCACGAAGGCAATTCGCAAAATAAGCATCCCCTATGGTATTATTATAGCAAGATCCATTACGAACAGAGGAGATTTTGGCGTATGAATAAACAAGCCATCACATGGCTATACAAAGAATTGCCTGATCTTGCCGCCAAAGGAGTGATCTCGCCAGAAACAGCTGAAAAAATCAAGAATCATTATGGTGCTATCGAAGATAACCAGGGCTCCAGAACCTTCCTTATGGTTTTTGGTGTAATCGGCGTTCTCCTAATTGGACTGGGAATCATCCTGTTAATCGCCCACAACTGGGAACAACTCTCACGAATCAGTCGTCTTATGCTCTCGGTCAGCCTGCTTCTCGCCGCCCAGCTAACTGCCGGAACCGTGCTTTACCTTAAGCCTAATAGTAAGGTCTGGCGTGAATCGGCGGCGACTTTACACATGATCATGATTGGTGCAGCCATAGCCTTGGTCGGACAAACCTATCATCTCACCGAGGACACCGATATGTTTTTGCTAACCTGGCTGTTATTATCACTGCCGCTGCTTTATCTGATGACATCCAGTAGTGTCGCCACCCTGTACATTATGGGCGTAACGCTCTGGGCCACCAACAACAGCCATTTCGGCCTGGAAAGCCAACTGGTCTGGGCTCTGCTCGGCCTGGCGCTACCTTATTATTGGAAGGTGATTAGACAAGAGCGCACTGCGAACACGACTAGTATTTTAGCTTGGATATTCAATATTTGCTTCTACTTTTGTTTTACCACAGCATTTAGTCATTATATAGATCACTTCGGCTTCCTTATCTATAGCGCCTTATTTACCATCAATTATCTCATCGGTCTGTTGTGGTTTAATGCTGCTGATGAAAAGTGGCGAATCCCTTTTAAAATTATCGGTTTAGCAGGTAGCACAGTTATTATTTTCATGTTAACTTTCAATAGCTTTTGGAATGATCTCCGCTTAGCCTCCCAAAACATTAATAAACCAGAAATTTTTCTCGCTGTATTGCTTGTGGCAGTAACGATAATCGGTATCCTTATGGTTACGCGAAAACTAGGCCGGCAGTTGCTTCCCTTCGCTGTCGCTCCCGTAATAATCGGTGCGGCGCATCTGTTCCAAAGCTTTGATGCGAGTGGAATTACCGCCACACTTATTATGAATATTTATATGTTCATTCTCAGTATCTTCGTTATTAGTACTGGGACCCGCAACAACAGCATCGGTACTGTTAATATCGGCATGGTCATGCTTGCCGTGCTTATTGTTGCCCGTTTTCTTGATATTAATTTCAGTTTTGTTGTCCGCGGGCTGGTCTTTGTCCTCCTCGGCATCGGATTCCTGGTGACGAATTGGATTATGGTACGCCGCAAAGCGAGGGAACAAAAATGAAAAATAACAAATTAGTTATCTTATTATTCGTTGCTGTTGCGATTATTCAACTGGCTGCACCACTTTTCATGGCGTGGCACTGGGAAGATGTTCTTCAGACCGGCCAACGATTCTACTGGCAAACAGCGCCGGTTGATCCCTATGACGCGTTCAAAGGCCGCTATATTGACCTTCGCTTTAAAGAAACTAGCGGACCGGTGCTTGACAAGGAAAACCTAGAATACGGACAGACAGCCTACGCCGTAATCCAAGCAAACGCTGATGGTCAGGCTACCATCAGCGGCGTGAGCGCTAAACAGCCAACCGCATTCCCTTACGTAAAAGTAAAAATGCTCTATATTGAAAACAACACTGCCCATGTTGAGTTACCTTTTAAACGCTATTACTTGCCAGAGAACATGGCGACGGCTGCTGAAAGTGCCTATCGGGAAAGCGCCGGCAAAACAGGGATTGCTGCCATCCGCCTAAAAGACGGCTATGGGGTTATTGAGCAATTATATATTGACGACAAAAGCCTCGAGGACTACTTGAGTGAAAATCGCCGTTAGATTTAAAGGTAAGTGGCAAGCGAAGGGGGCGCTTCTGTTCAGCAGGAGCGTCCCCTTGTTATACAGGCATCACATATTCACCTTTACGGTTATAAAGTGAGACTTGATTCAGATAGAGTTTTAACTCAACCTGAATCCTAGTCGAACCGTATCCAGGGACTTAGCCGCTCGCCTGTACCCTTTGGGTATAGAGCGGGTTAGTCATCGGATAACTGTGAAGTACAGTGCGGACAGCGAACTGCTTTTAACGGGATTTTACTCAGGCAAAATGAGCACTCCTTATCAGTAACGGCAACTTCTTCCTGTTTCTTTAATTTATTTGCTTGCACCACGATGAGGTAGACTGCAAAAGCAACAATTAAAAAATCCAACAGAGTATTAAGAAAGACACCATAATTAATTGTAGCTGCCCCTGCTGCTTTAGCAGCTGCTAGGGATGGATATGTCTTATCCGACAGATTGATAAAAAGATTTGAGAAGTCCACTTTACCTAAAAGCAACCCAATCGGCGGCGTAACAATATCACTAACAAATGAGGAGACAATCTTCCCAAATGCTCCGCCAATAATAATGCCCACTGCTAAATCTAAAACATTCCCTCGTGCAATAAAAGCCCTGAACTCTTTTAACATAGTTACCGCCCCCAGTCTCCATTCAATTCAACGACTAAGTTAAAGACCTTTCTTGCTATATTTCGCCATTCTTCTTAATTTCCCTTTTGATGTTTAAAGCCGCTAAAACTTACCATACTAGTAATAAACTGTGGATTGTCAACAGTAAATCAGACAACTTTTTTAAGGGCTTGATGTCGAAATT
>VSSQ01000084.1_pt1 | contig 134948 bp, 129 predicted proteins | sample 4763081 | NCBI WGS metagenome assembly VSSQ01 (sample SAMN12137344, study PRJNA551015) | bioreactor metagenome | isolation source: SDC9 anaerobic chlorinated ethene degrading culture | place: USA: Knoxville, Tennesee | collected 2015-01-01 | reverse complement strand
GGTTTGGGACGGGGGAAAATCTGAAGATAACATCAAAGGATTACCTATCGTCATAAGGGCATCATCCTCACTGCCATATGCTCGTATACTCGGTGAATCCCCGCGAGGGGTATGTCACAAAGTCTGCCATTGATAAAATGCGGAGCGGTCTGGCAAAGGAAATCTTTCAGCAGGATTTGATACAGATATATTCTGAGCAAACCACTCAAAGAAACGAGCTTGCCGGCAAGAGCCGTGAAGCCTTAAGAGAAATTATAGGCAGAATGAGCGGGAGTGTGTGCGAGAGCGAAACCATTGAGGCTCTGCTTGCGAATCTGGCAGAACGGCTGAAGCATACATCCGGCAAAAAGCAGTACGGCTATCTCAAAGCGCCCCTGAAAGCCATCGTGGACCAGATTGTAGACGAGCTGGCGAAGGATGAGCGGGTGTCGGAAGCCTATGCAAAATGGCAGAAGCTTCGTAACGAAGTCCTACGAACATATACTGACAATTATCCTGATCCGCTGCCGCTCTCGAGACAGAAAGAATTTAAGAGCATAAAAAATATGGTGATCTCCGAAGCCATGAGCATCGGCGGCCACTATTTTACTTTAGAGGGAGATGAGGAAGCGGAGCAGTTACCCGATGACAGGCAGGAGATGAATACCGAAAACTCTGCGGAACTGTTAACGAAAGCGTCGGTGCTCAATAATTCATTCGCTCAGTATCGCCTCGGAAAACGCTATCTGCTGGGAGACGGTCACCCCAAGGATGTAGAAACAGCTGTCGATTGGCTGACCGCATCTGCGGAGCAGGGTAATCAGCATGCACAATATGCTCTCGGCAAGCTGTTCCTTATCGGCGAAGATGTCCCCTTTGACCGTGAAGCCGCAATACGCTGGTTCGCCTTGTCTGCTGAACAGGGCAACGTTTATGCGCGGTATTTCCTTGACCATATGGACTCTTTCAGTAATCCGTTTCTGTTCCCTGCGGCAACAAGACTCCTGCATCACTTAAGCCGGATTTTCCGGGATGAACAGCAAAGACTTTCCGGCAGTCCCGGCATGCAGACGGACAGCAAACTGCGCCGAAAAATCCGTGAGAAGAAAATAGCCCAAGGTCACGCCCAGGACGATCACGAACTCAAGCATACAAACTATTAATACAAAGGAGGGTTTACATGCAGATGCAATATCCAAAACTGCTTCGGAAAAAAGAACCGATTCCCGAAGAAATCAAACCGACATCACTCAAACCATCCGCTCATCGGCGGGTGGCTTTTTTTCGCCGGTGCGGCAAGCGTAAACGCTGACTAAGGGGGTAGTGGAGTATGGAATATATTCACTTTACAGACGAACAAAAACAACGGGCCAATTCAGTGGATTTGGTGGACTTCCTCCAACGGCAGGGTGAACAGCTCGTTCGCTCCGGCCGCGAGTGGCGCTGGAAACGTCATGACAGCGTGACCGTGCGCGGCAGTCAGTGGTTCCGCCATTCCAGGAAAGAAGGCGGCCATTCCATCGACTTTGTCCAGCAGTTCTATGACATGAGCTTTCCCGAAGCCGTTACGCTGCTCCTCGGCGGCGAGTTCGGTGTGGAATGGAACCAGACCTCCAAGAGTGTGCCGCCTCCACGCAAATCCTTCGCGCTGCCGGAAGCCAATCAGGATATGCGCCGGGTGTTTGCCTATCTTATCAAGCAACGCTTCATAGACCGGGAGGTGCTGACGCACTTCGCCCACGAAAAGCTGATTTATGAGGATAAGAAATATCACAATGCAGTATTTGTGGGGCTGGATGAAAACGGCGTTCCTCGTCATGCTCACAAGCGCGGAACCTACACCCAGGGAGAGCCATACAAGGGCAACGTGGAAGGTAGTGATCCCAAATACAGCTTTCACCGGATGGGGGAAAGCGATACACTGTACGTTTTTGAGGCGTCTGTGGATATGCTGTCGTTCATCACCCTGAATAAAGATGGCTGGAAGCAGTACAGCTATGTCACGCTTGACGGCGTGTCGGAACACGCTATGCTCTGTCAGCTGGAGCTGAATCCCCATATAAAAAGCGTAGTGCTGTGCCTGGACCATGATGAGGCGGGCATCGAGGCTGTCGGCCGCTTGAAGGATATCCTGCACGAAAAGGGCTATAGGGATATTTCAGTAATGCAATCGCAGTACAAGGACTGGAATGAGGATCTAAAAGTCAAAAACGGTATAAGTCCCATCCCGGCGAGAGAGCATCCGAAGCTGGTGCTTCTACCAAAGGTTGTTAGTGAGCTGCACGATTTGTGCAAAGCTCTTGCAACGCATAAAGACATTGACTCCTTCCTTGCAGAGTGCGCCCAGGCATTGAAGCCGCTTCTTGCCTCCGGCAAAACAGCAGCTCTGAATTCGGAAGCTGTTCGGGAATGTCTGCAGTGTATGGCGGCTGGCTCACTGACAGCCATGCAAAGGCAGCTGCGCCAGATGGAACAGCCAGTGACAATGGAGCAGCTCATTCAAAAGCTGCAGGACAGCTACCGTCCCCATGAGGATCGGGGCTGGCTTCGCACCAAGGCGGAGCAGCTGCGACAGGATGTTTCCAATATCAGCCGTCAGCTTCAGACGATCGGCATCCGTACACTGGAGGATAAGGAAAAGCTCCTGTCCACCTATCAGCTCCTTGCGCTGGATTGCATTAAAACCATAATGTTTGTTGAGCAGGAGCTGCCATCGATGTTGCCGGTGCAGGAGCAAGCAGTAAATTTTTTTATGACCATGTAAAGGAGGGATCGAGTTGCAGACATCCCAAATCATAATCCTAACAGCCGCCGGACTGTCTATGTTCGGGGTTATCGGTTTGTTATCGCTTATAGCGCATTACTACACCTTAAACGGGATCAAGTCCAAAACCGTCGGCGACGGCCAGCACGGTACGGCGCGCTGGGCAACGAAGCAGGAGATTAAAAAGACTTATACAGAAATTCCCTACGAGCCGGAGAAGTGGAGAAAGGGTGAAAGCCTTCCGAAAGCGCAGGGACTGATAGTCGGCTGGAGGAAAGCGTCGCTGTTTGATAATACAGCTCAGCACGGATATGCGATGGTAGACGATGACGATATCCACTGTCTGATGATAGGCGCGGCAGGCGTCGGCAAGACCGCTAACTTTCTTTATCCTAATCTAGAATATGCCTGCGCCTGCGGAATGAGTTTTGTGACCACCGACACCAAGGGCGATCTCTACCGCAATTATGCCGGGATTGCAAAAGAAAAATATGGATACGATATTGCAGTCATTGACCTGAGAAACCCTACCCGCTCGGACGGAAACAATCTTCTCCATCTGGTCAACCGGTATATGGATGCATATCTCAATAATCCTCAGAATCTTGCATTTAAAGCCAGAGCTGAGAAGTATGCAAAGATTACCGCAAAGACTATCATTAACTCCGGAGGTTTCGATACGGCAATGGCTGGACAAAATGCCTTCTTCTATGACGCGGCGGAAGGACTGCTGACATCCGTGATTCTGCTTATAGCGGAATACTGTGAACCGAAGCAGAGGCACATAGTATCCGTATTCAAGCTCATTCAGGATCTGCTTGCACCCAGCGGCGTCAAGGGCAGGACTTTGTTTCAGCTGCTCCTTGCCCATCTGCCGGATGAGCACAAGACCAAGTGGTTCGCTGGGGCGGCACTCAATACTGCGGAACAAGCAATGCAGAGTGTTCTTTCTACGGCGCTGTCAAGGCTCAATTCGTTTCTGGATTCTGAGCTGGAGCAAATCCTGTGCTTTGACACAGCAATCGATGCGGAGAAGTTTTGTACAGAGAAAAGTGCAATATTCCTGGTAATGCCGGAGGAAGACAACACAAAGTATTTCATTATCAGCCTGATCGTCCAGCAGCTCTACCGTGAAATCCTGTCAGTGGCTGACGAGCATGGAGGAAAGCTCCCCAACCGTGTGATGATGTTTCTCGACGAGATCGGAACCATCCCCAAAATCGAGTCGGCGGAGATGATGTTCTCTGCTTCCCGTTCCCGTCGTGTGTCCATTGTAGCCATCATCCAGAGCTTTGCTCAGCTGGAGAAAAACTATGGCCGCGAAGGCTCTGCCATCATCATTGACAACTGCCAGGATACCGTGTTCGGCGGCTTTGCTCCCAATAGCGAATCAGCGCAGATTTTATCAAAAGCCATGGGAAGCAAGACAGTCATGAGCGGCTCCGTCAGCCGGGGTAAAAACGACCCGTCGCAGAGCCTGCAAATGATCGAGCGTCCGCTGATGACACCGGATGAGCTAAAGTCTATGCCCAAGGGTCATTTTGTTATCACAAAGACGGGCACCTACCCGATGCGTACCAAGCTAAAGCTATTTACGCAATGGGGCATAACCTTCGGCAAGCCTTATGAGATTTCCGAGAAATCGGCCCGGAGGGTGGAGTATGCCGACAGACACAGGGTAGAGGAAGAAATCATCCGCCGGCACTCTGCCTGCGTGGATGTGCCAGAGGAAACCGAAGTCGGAGCCGCCGCATCTGGGGGATTACTTCACTCACCGATCCAGGAGCCAGAAGCGCCTGCCAGGACAAAAGCACCTGTTCGGATTGAATAGGAGGTGAAACTGTGGGTTACTTTTCTTCTCTTTATTCCTCGGAGCTTCCGCATCGTGCCAGGGCTGTCTATATGTACCTTCATGACCGATCAGATAAGGATGGCAAATGCTACCCGGCGATTGGTACCATCGCCAAGGAGTTAAAGCTGTCCCGAAGCACCGTTAAACGTGCTATAGCTGACCTTGAAAAAAGCGGTCGTCTGCGTAAGGAAAAAAGGTGGCGTGAGAACGGTGGCAAGAGCAGCAATCTGTATAATTTAATGCAGACGGATTTAGGCTGATGGGCTAAAAATGACCTTCCCCGCCGAGGGGAAGGTCTGTCTAATTGTTGGACTATGGAAAGGTTCATGATGGACCATGAAGGTGAACATATCACTCTAAGTAGATATATCGACAGAAAAAGAACAACAAATAATCTGCTAAGGGGTTCCGATACTCGGTGATGTGTGTATTAGTAGCATTCCTGTAATCACAAAAAATTAACTTTGTAAAAAAGAAGGCCTCACGTTAAGATTTGAAAGGACTGTTGGACAACAGCCCTTTCAAAAAATCAACAGAGGTTATCCAGATGAATTTTACACAAAGCGAGAAACTAAATCAACTTACCTATGTCAAAAATGACTAGTATAATAAGATAAACTCGCTTTACAAGCGGATAAGTTCATGTGGAGCGGACTGCCGGCAGCGATTAGTCAATTTCTGATGGTTGATGGGTAGGCACCAAACTTGTCCCAGTCTGCATGAATTTTGGGTTTTGGACCGCGTTCCCCGAGCAAAGGCACTATTGTGGAAGTCGCCTCTCGCTCCTCTAATTTTACAGCGCCTAGCCGGAAGTTTTTAGGTCAAGCATAGGGGTTAACGCCAACTTCCCAGATGTCAAGGATTTGCTCCAAAGTTCTTTTTTTAAAAAATGGTTTGTTTTTAGGGAGAAAATAATTTTTCCCCGCCCGCTCTGCTATTGCACGGTCCTTGACAGTTGGGCACGGCGTCGGTCCGGCGAAGCAAAAAGGAGGCATCTTTCATGAGAAAGGTACTGGATAAGGTGGATGATAGACGATTTGGTCGAGCTGTTGAGGGGCTGGTTACACGGGCATTAGTGGTGAAGGCGATCACGCACCGGGAGAAGGAGGTTTGTGCAGTCGTCGTAAGTGACTCATTTTAGACTGTATTATTCATGTGCTAGTAAACATAATAAAAACCATAAACTGTGATGGTTATCAAGATAACCTTTAACACAAGGCACAAGTGGACTTAGAACTAAACGGAAATCTCCATAACTTGCTGCTTCAATGGCAAAATCGTGGCGATTTCCGTTACTTTATTCCTCAAAGCCTCATTTTACAAGAATCCATTACTCTTATATGTCATAATTTCTGCTTGGAATATTCTGTAATGGAGTCACTTGGTAGAAGGTCTCATTATTTTAGTGGAGAGATCTATTTTTATTGAATAAGTGTTTTGTCTGCACCTTTAACATTCATAATATAATCTGATTTGCAATTATTGGAGACTTAGAACTTCATAGAATTCATTCAAATCCTAAGGGACATCTACCTCCCCTGGCCATGCACAACGGGCGTTTGTAACTTCCAAAGTCCGCAAGATTCAAAAACTAGAACAACTAAATTTTAGGGGCGTACTCTCGTCTCTAAAGCGAATTCTAGGGTCTAAATGACCAGTAATCTGATTAATTAAAATAGGGAACATATTCTAATCTCCCCATTTACATTTAATAATAAATCAGAACGAATGCTCATCTATTCAATATAATTATTAAATAGTTCTAATTTTCACTTGAAATAAAAGTATCTTTTGCTATACTATATATGAACAGATGTTCATGTATTAAATTAAGTGATAGATAGAGAGATTCATTAATATTGGAGGGAAAAGATAATGTCAGAAGCAACTAGTAATCAGTCTGTGGAACGGATTAAATACCGGATTGAAGGAGAATTCTGCGCAAATTGCTCGGCCAAGATGGAAAGGGCATTAAGTTCAACTAAAGGATTTGGGGAGACGAGCATCAATTATTCGATGAAAACAGTGTTCCTGCCACCTTCGATGGTCAGTCAGGCCCAAGCCATTATGGATAAGATTGAACCTGGAGTTAAACTTGTGGCAGCAAATGAAAAGAGGCCAGCAAACTCTTCGGATAAAATTCAATACCGGATTGAAGGAGAGTTCTGCCCTAACTGCGCGGCGAAAATGGAGCGTGTGCTTAGTGCAACAGAAGGCATAGGAGAAACAACGATTAACTACGCGACGAAAACTGTGTATTTACCTTCTTCGATGCTAAACCAGGCTCAAGAAATCATGGAAAAGATTGAGCCAGGGGTAAAACTTGTGCCTGTTGAAAAAAATAAGGCGAAGGGCAATGTTCATGATGGGGAAAACGAAGCAAAAGAAACGAAACAAAAATTAACGACTATCCTCATTGCGGGTGTTCTCTTAGCAGTCGGGTTAATCTTCGGATCCCGGTGGCATAATACCTCGTTTGAGGTTCTTGAATACTTCGTGTTTTTGACAGCTTATGTGTTAGTAGGACGTGAAGTTCTAGAGAAGGCCTTCCGAAATATTCTTAGAGGCTCCGTTTTCGATGAAAACTTTTTAATGGCTTTAGCTACGATAGGAGCCATTGCCATTCATGAACTACCAGAAGCAGTGGGGGTTATGCTCTTCTACTCCGTAGGGGAATACTTTGAGGATCGAGCTGTCAATCGTTCACGGCGCTCGATTCAAGCGGTTCTTAATATTAGACCCGATTATGCTAATCTGGTAAATCAATTAGATGTTAAAAAAGTCGATCCCGAAGAAGTTCATATCGGGCAAGTGATTTTGGTTCGCCCCGGGGAAAAAGTACCGCTAGATGGCGAAATCGTTCATGGTACTTCGTTTGTAGATACATCGGCTTTGACCGGTGAATCCGTGCCTAGGTCAGTTAAGGTTGGAGATTCTGTACTCGCTGGGATGATTAACACGTCAGGAGTTCTTACGGTCCGAGTGACTCGGGAGTTTGCAGATTCTTCCGTTCAGAAGATCCTTGATCTCGTTGAGAATGCGAGCACTCGGAAAGCTAAGACAGAAAAGTTTATCACAACATTTGCTCGGTACTATACACCAGCAGTTGTCGTTGTTGCGTTAGGGATTGCCTTGATTCCTCCAATCTTTTTGGGAGGCGATTTTAGAGAGTGGCTCTATCGAGCCATGACGATCCTCGTTATCTCTTGTCCCTGTGCGTTGGTCATCTCTGTACCACTCGGCTATTTTGGAGGGATCGGTGGCGCGTCTCGTCACGGGATTTTGGTTAAAGGGGCAAATTATCTTGAAGCCTTAACGGCAGTAAAAACAGTGATTTTTGATAAGACAGGAACCCTAACCCAAGGTGTTTTTGAAGTTAACAAAATAGAAACGACTAAGCTCTATACGGAGGAGCAATTGCTTGAAATTGCTGCGACTGCTGAAGTGCACTCCAGTCATCCCATTGCGAAATCTATTCGGGATCGGTGGGGTAAAGCAATTGATTCGGCCTCAATCTCTGATTATGAAGAAATGAGTGGACAAGGAATTCGCGCAGTATTCGATGGAAGAGTCGTTTTGGTGGGAAAGAAAGACCTCTTGATACAGAACTCGGTTACAGTCCCGGAATTAGAACTGAAGCAGGTGGGAACTCAAGTTTATATTGCGGTCGATGGTGAATATGCAGGTCACCTTGTTATTTCTGATCGGGAAAAAGTAGGTGCTAAAGAAGCAGTTGCTCAGTTAAATCAAGCTGGAATCACCACCGTTATGTTGACTGGGGATCATGAGACTGTCGCTAAGGCTGTTTCAGAAGAGTTAGGAATTAAAGAGTATCATGCGGACTTACTTCCTGAAGATAAGGTCACTTGGTTAGAAAAATATTTACAAAAACTCAACGGAAAAGGTAAGGTTGTCTTTGTTGGGGACGGGATTAACGATGCACCCGTATTGACCCGAGCTGATATTGGTGTGGCTATGGGGGGATTGGGTTCGGACGCAGCGATTGAAGCGGCAGACGTTGTTCTTATGGAGGATCGACCGGGTAAATTGGTCAGTGCAATGGATATCGCTCAGTTTACTAAAAAGGTTATCTGGCAAAATATAGGCTTCGCCTTAGTTATTAAACTCGGATTCATTGTGCTCGGTATGTTTGGTGTAGCTAACATGTGGGAAGCCGTGTTTGCTGATGTTGGAGTTGCTTTACTCGCTATTTTAAATGCGACACGCGTAAGACAGTATTCTAACCCTACAAATGTCGAAGTTGAAAGTCATGCTCGAATGAATGAAGTGGCTGCCCGTTAAAAATATAGGAAAGAGACCTGCTTAATTCTGGTTTGCTCTAGGCTTTAGCCTATTCGCTTGTAAGTCTATCGATTTATTGTTATATTCTAATCAACAAGGATTTAGCATAATGAGGTGAATCTAGAAATGATGTCCAATAAAGCGAATAACGATAGTGAAAACCCGATCTGTGATATTGTTTGTGTTCACCCGGATACGGTACGCACGTATTCTGACCAAGTCTTAAGCATAGATCGAGCAACTGAGCTCGCTGAGTTATTTAAAACGCTCGGAGACCCCACTCGTATCAGGATTATGGATGCACTCGCAAAGTCAGAGTTCTGTGTTTGTGATTTAGCTGAACTGTTAGACTTAAGTCAATCAGCGACATCTCATCAACTTAGAGTTCTTCGGAATAGTAATTTAGTTAAATACCGACGAGATGGCAAGATGGTGTATTACTCACTGTCGGATAATCATGTGCAAGAACTTTATCGTCAGGGTCTTGAGCATATTGATGAATAGTAATTTGGCTCCTCTCAACAATTATAGGCCAATATGAAAAAATAAGGAGAATAACCCCTTATTTTAACGGGTTTCAAAACCGGGTGCAAAACTAAAATTCACACTGAATATTTCAATAAAAACAAGGGGCTAATTGTTAGTAATTTACATTAGCCCTTAATGTTTTTTTTTAAAACTTATAAGCCAAAAATATTCTTTGAAAGTGGGTCTTTTTATGTTTTATGCAATTATTTTATTTATTCTTGCTGGGTTAGCGGAGATAGGAGGGGGCTACTTAGTATGGCTTTGGTTAAGAGAGGCAAAACCATTTTGGTATGGAATTATTGGAGGATTAATTTTAGTTCTTTACGGTGTTATACCAACTTTACAGAAGTTCCCCTCTTTTGGTAGAGTTTATGCAGCCTACGGAGGTGTATTCGTTATTCTAGCAGTATTATGGGGTTGGGGAATTGATAAGAAGGTGCCTGATAATTACGATTGGATAGGAGCTGTGATTTGTTTAGTTGGGGTATCTGTTATGTTATGGGCTCCACGTAATTAAGTCACCGATTACTGGGAATACCAGAGGTCGAATTTACTGAGGAGTTAGGGCTTGTATTGGTTGAGAGTCTTGTATGGAGTATGTGGGCGAATTCAGCGGCGATGTATACGTATTTGGAAGACTATAATTTGTATAATCATTTTTATTTACTCAGTTAATTTTATTGGGAAAAGAAAAACATCTGAGCTCGTAAAGTCACTCCTATTTTATTTCATCACGCGCATTGCATTCAAAACGGCAATCAAAGAGACACCCACATCGGCGAAAACGGCTTCCCACATCGTGGCAAGTCCACCCGCTCCCAAGATTAAGACAATAACCTTAACCGCAAAGGCGAAAATAATATTCTGCCAGACAATCCGAAAGGTCTTTCTAGAAATACTTACTGCAGTGGCAATCTTCGAAGGTTCGTCGGTCATAATGACCACATCAGCGGCTTCAATCGCTGCATCAGACCCTAAACCACCCATTGCAATCCCTACATCAGCTCGCGCTAGAACCGGGGCATCATTGACTCCATCCCCCACAAAAATGAGTTTTCCCTTCGGGGATTTTTCTTTTTCAAGGCTTTCTACCCGTTCGACCTTTTGATCAGGTAGAAGCTCAGCATGAACTTCATCAAGATGAAGCAATTGACTAATATTTTCTGCTACCGCACGGGCATCGCCCGTGAGCATCACCGTCTTTTTGATACCGAGCTCTTTAAGGGATTGGATTGCGGTTGAAGAATCTTCCTTGATCTCATCGGAGATAATGAGATAACCAGCATAGATTTTGTTTGTTGCAATATGGACGATAGTACCAGGTACGAGGGGATTGGAATAGGGAATATTCTCCTTGATCATCAATTTAGCATTCCCAGCTAAAATTACTTCTCCTTGACTCTGAACTTTTAGGCCGTGACCCGGAATTTCGTTATAGTTTTGGACTTCGTCCTTATTTACCGGTTTATCAAAGGCCTTCAAAATGGATTCGGCTATAGGATGATTTGAATACATCTCAGCTTTAGCCGCTAATTCCAAGAGTTTTTCCTCAGTGAAGCCCGGCGAGGGTTTGATTTGAGTGACTTTGAATACTCCTTTAGTTAAAGTTCCCGTCTTATCAAAAACAACGATTTCTGCGTTTCTAAGGGCCTCTAGATAGTTGCTACCTTTAACCAATATACCCCGTTTGGATGCCCCGCCGATTCCACCAAAGAATCCTAAAGGAATCGAAATAACTAAAGCACAGGGGCAGGAGATAACCAGAAAGACTAAGGCCCGGTAGAACCATTGGTAAAAAAACGCACCCGGTAACACGAGGGGCGGAATAATTGCAATCAGTAAAGCGATGATAACGACCACCGGAGTGTAGTATCGTGCAAATTTGGTTATAAAGTTCTCGGTGGGGGCTTTACGGCTACTGGCGTTTTCGACCAAATCTAGAATTTTAGCGACCGTAGATTCGGCAAATTCTTTAGTCACCTCGATGGTTAATAATCCATTCTTATTGATAAAGCCGCTTAATACATCCATCCCAGGCTCGATTTCTCGGGGGACGGATTCTCCAGTAAGTGCGGAGGTATCGACCATAGAATGTCCATCTAAGACTTTCCCGTCAAGAGGAACTCGCTCGCCGGGTTTAACGATAATGAGCTGCCCCTTAGAGACTTTCTCGGGTGAAACTTTCGTAATTTCCTCATTAACTTTTAGGTTAGCGTAATCGGGTCGGATATCCATTAGGGCAGTAATGGATTTTCTTGATCGGTTTACCGCCAAATCTTGAAAGTATTCTCCAATTTGGTAAAAGAGCATCACGGCTACACCTTCAGGAAATTCCCCAATAGCAAAGGCACCGATTGTAGCAATGCTCATCAGGAAGTTCTCATCAAAAACCTGACCACGACGAATATTGCGGAAAGCCTTCATTAAGACCTCAGATCCAACCAGCAAATAGCTTGCCAAGTAAATAGCGAACTCTACCCAGAAGTTGAACCTAAACAACAAACCCATTCCAAAAATTAGAGCACCGAGAGTCAGTCGAATTAACTCTTTTCGATTTCCATCTTCTACTTTGTCCTCTTTATTATTGTGACCTGAGACCTTCATATTCTCTTTACTCTCTTTAATTCTTATCCCAGGCTCAATTCGTTGAACGACTTGGGCTGCTTCGGCAGTTATTCGGTTCAATTCATGCTTAGCGGCTTCGAAGGTAAGTCGTTGAGTGGCGAAATCCAGTGAGGCAGCTTTGACCCCGGCGATATTTTTAATTTCTTTCTCAATTTTATTCACACAGTTTGCACAGGTGAGTCCAACTAATATTAAGGTTTGGGTTGCTTTTTCGATTTCTTTGTGCCTAATGATGACCTTCGGTTCGAGTTTTCGAATCACTTTTTGAGCTTCGATTAGGACATAATCTAATTGCTTTGAATCTAATGCCTCAATTTTAAGGGTTTTGGTTACGAAGTTTAGGGATGCTTCGCGGACACCCTTTATATTTTTAATACTGTCTTCTATTTTAATCGCACAACTAGCACAGTCTAGACCGTCTAAAGTCAGTTGATCGCGTGCATTAGACAATTAACCCATCCCCTTATAACGGTAATATTGCTAGTACTTTAATCCAAAATACGGAGAAATATACACAGACTTAATATATTAGTTAAATCATCATAGGGTCGGATTCATATATGTTATAGACAAAATAGGTGACTGGACTCTATAAAGCAAAAGACAAAGGTGTATTTGCCTAGAGCAAATTACCTTTGTCTTTTGTCATATTAGAAGCTGTTATTAAGTTTCTGTATCAGGATCACTTTGTTTTAGGGTAAAGCTGAATTTACTACCTTTTCCTAGGGTGCTTTCTACCATTACTAGTCCACCATGTTTGTCGATTATTTCCTTAACGATGGCTAAGCCCAAGCCGGTTCCTCCTTCATTGCGAGAACGGGATTTGTCGACTCGATAGAATCGGTCCCAGATAAAGGGAAGGTCCTGAGAAGGTATCCCTTGACCAAAATCCGTAACGAAGACGCTTACTTCATCGTCAAACGTTGTTGCAAAGATAATAACCTCTCCACCTTCCGAAGAGTACCGAATTGCATTATCTAAAAGATTATAAACGACTTGTTCAATCCGATCTTCGTCTCCGTAGCAAAAAGGCAAGTTAGAGGGGAGATTCGTAGTGATTGTTAGGTTTTTCGCACTACTTTGTACTCGAAGGCTTGATATCGCCCGATCAATAACTGAACGTAATGGGAAATCATTCAGGCTAAATTGTACAGTCTGAGAATCGAAACGAGAAATCTCCAGGAGGTCATTTACGAGGCGGCTTAAACGATGCGTTTCTTTTTGAAGGATTTGCAGGTAATTCTTCTCATCTTGCTTTTCTTTCCCTTTTCCTTGAATGAGGGCATCAATGTATCCTTGGATTGAGGTGAGCGGACTCCTCAGTTCGTGGGAGACGTTTGCAACGAAGTTACGGCGCATTTTCTCTAATTCTGAAAGCCGCTTCGTCATATGATTGATGGATGCGGCCAGTACACTTAATTCATCCTCAGATTTTATTTCGATTCGCTCATCAAATTTACCATCAGCAATACTGCTTGTTATTTCACAAACTCTTTTCAAAGGTTTCGTGATTTGTCTAGATAAAAGGACACCGATACCTATCGAAATGATAATTCCGAGTAAGGCAGCACCCAGATAGATTTTCATCATGTTTTTGGAGGTATCGTTCACCCCGGTAATTGGTGCGTATAAGATAACTCCACCGATAAACTCATTATTATGAATGACAGGGGCAATTGTACGTATTACTGCTTCCTTGAAATACTCGGACTGACCTTTTTTGGTACTAACTATACCGGATTTTAATTGTTCGAGGTCGATTGCCTCTAAGGTATTTCCCTCACAATATAAGTGATCAGCCGAAGCCGTAATGACCTTACCCGTTTGGTCTATAACCCAGACTTCTGTTCCTAATTTTCTATCGGCTCTGTTCACATTGAGTATCACAGGTCTAGGATCCAGTTTTGCTATAAGAAAAGGCTTTACCATATCACTGAGTTCTTGGCTTCGAACAATCATTTCTTGTTCTTTTGTCCTGATTAAGTAATTTTCCACAAGAAACACTTGCATACTGCCAACGATTGCAATGGCTAGGACGACAAGCCCAATATAACTCGCTAATAACTTCGAAAAAATACTTTTATTCATCCCTGGGAACCTCGAACTTATATCCAAGTCCCCAGACGGTCTGTATGTATAAGGGAGCCTTAGGAATGGATTCAAGCTTTCTTCTTAACCGCTTAATTGTATTATCGATCGTTCGGGTATCCCCCATATAATCAAATCCCCAAACTCTTTGCATGATATTTTCTCGTTGAAGAACGATTCCAGGATTGCTAGCAAAAAACCAAAGGAGACTAAATTCCTTTGAAGTGAGCTCCAGAGTATGTCCTAAGATTTCAACCTGGAAGGTTTCTTTGTTTAGGACGATTCCCGGGTAGTTTATGATTTGAAGTGTTTCTGCTGATGCTGAATTAAACCGCCGAAGGACTGCCTTAACTCTGGCTAAAAATTCACCCGGATTAAAGGGCTTCGTGACATAATCGTCCGCACCCAAATCAAACCCCAGTATTTTATCATGAGGGTCATCTTTAGCCGTTAGCATAATGATTGGTGAATCGGATATCGTGCGGATTTTTCGGCACAACTCCCAACCACTCAAGCCCGGCAACATAATGTCAAGCACGATTAAATCGAACTTTTTCTGAACTACATTAGAAAGGGCAATATGCCCATCACAAGCAGTCGTAATCAAGAAATCATCATTTAAATAGAGATTTAACAAATTGCAGATGTATTCTTCATCATCGACGATAAGGAGTTGTCTTTTTCCCAATTTCTTATCACCCTAAATAGTCATTTTGATTACGTAGAAGTTATTGGTGTAACAGAATTTTCCTTAATTCTAATTATATCTGTTTTTAAAGGGTTTGTATATTATCGTCCGATGGGCTTGGTAAGGCTGTTGAAACGCTGTGATATTTGTTACATTTTTATTACAAATACCAAAGCAATTGCCACTAAATTGTTACAAAATGGGATTAAAATAAGCAAGTTAAGACGGATTGAAGGAGGATAAGTGTGGTTAGAAGGTTGGTAATCAGTTTATTAGTGATAGTGTTAACTTTATCTATCTCTGTCGTACCTGGGTACGCTGAGGTAAACCCGCCGCTTAAAATATCATTGATTGCTACGCACGTGATGCCTGAGTATGACACTACGGATGTATTGGTGATTCATGGGATTAACTTTATGAATAATTCACCGAACGATTATTCCGGGGAAGTTCGTTTTGCTGTCCCAAAAGGAACGACAAACAATATTGTTGTAGAAAATACCCCGGAGAGCAAGGGGAATGATAGCCATCTTTCGGTCAAAGTGGAAGATAAGGGCGAGCACGCGGAGTTGGTATGGAACCCAACGAAGCCGATCAAAGCAAATGAAAGTTATCCGGTTCACCTGGAATATTATTATAATTCCTTGCCCGGAACGGGACAAAAAGAGTTTACCTACACACTATTCCCCATATCCGACATTGATCAAGCTCAAGTCAATGTATATCAACCGCTGAAAGCCACAGAGTTCAAGATGGAACCTGAGGGCAAATTCGCCCAGAAGGATAGTGAAGGGTTCAATATCTATAGTATTAACACAGCATCTTTACGTAAGGGACAGAATTACAATGTGAAAATTTCTTACAACAAGACCGATGCTGAGCCGTCTATAAAAGCTCCAACAAGCTTTCAAACAACAGGGAGTAGTGGCAAAGAAAAAGGTTCTTTAAGCAGTGCAGCCGTTTTGTTTCCAATGGTAGGGATGCTTGCTTTAGTTATTCTGATTGCTATTAAGTCTTTTAATACTCCAAGTGTCGACGTGGATTCAACTCGAAGACCAAAGAAATCAAACCCTGGGAATCTAGAAAAGAAACCATCGAGTAAAGCTGAAAGTAGTTTTGCTCAAGAAAAAAGGAAACTTAGGCAAAAACTCTTAGACGGAGAAATCAGCGAAGAGACGTATCGCGAAATCTTAGCAGATATAGAACAAGATTACAAATAGAAGTCTTGAGGTTGAAAGTCTTAATAAGAAAAGGTGGTACTAGGTATAAAGAATGTGGTTTTTTTATGGTTAGCAATTCTTTTGTTTCTAGGCTTGACTACAATTAGCTTAACCGATGCGCGCTCTTATCATGGACGTTATGTGACAGTGGATGAATTCGCAACGGTTGCTGAAGCGTGTTCCGATAGATGGATGATACAAGGTGAGATTGTTGCAAATAGTCTTGCTCATAGACCCCAAGATGGGTACTTAGAATTCAAGGTTAAGTCGTCCCAAACCGATCTGACTCTGAAAATAGTTTATCCAGGTAAGTTTCCTGAGCTTAATGTCGGTGAAAGCTGGGTAATGGTCGAAGGTATATACAGTATAGAGCAACGGTTACTCGCTGACCGGCTCTGGGTGATTCCAAAAGATTAAGAGTATTTCCATGAGGAGGAAAAACATGGTTGCGGATATCGGATCTTTCGCTTTATTACTTGCATTACTTACAAGCGCATATGCTTTAGGGGCGTATATTGTTGCTCTAAGAAAAAATGAAGAACGCTTACTGCCTAGCGCCAAAGGTGGAGTGCTAGCGGCAGCGATCTTCACGACGATAGCATCGGTTAGCTTGATTTACTTATTGATGACGGGAGATTTTTCAATCCAGTATGTAGCGTCGTATACGAGTAGTGATTTACCCGCTTTCTATAAATTATCTGCCTTCTGGGCGGGTAATGATGGATCGCTTTTATTGTGGGCATTGATACTAACAATCCTTGCAGCGATTGTCACGTATGGTCGCCAAAACGAAGATTTAAAACCCTACGTTGGCGCAGTCATGATGCTCGTGAGTACGTTTTTTCTATTTCTCTTAGTTGATAATTCAAATCCCTTTGCTAAACTGCCCAATCCCCTTCCTGAAGGAAACGGCCTTAACCCGATGCTCCAAAATCCAGGCATGGTCATTCATCCAGTCACACTTTACCTCGGGTATGTCGGTTTTACCGTTCCGTTTGCTTACGCCATCGCCGCTTTATTTACCCGTCAGACGGATGATCGTTGGATTAAGGTCACCCGAAAATGGACCATTATTTCCTGGTTGTTTTTAAGCTTAGGCAACCTTTTTGGAGCTCAATGGGCTTACGTGGAACTCGGTTGGGGGGGCTACTGGGCATGGGATCCGGTTGAGAATGCTTCACTCATTCCTTGGTTGACGAGTACAGCGTTCCTCCATTCAGTCATGGTTCAGGAACGTAAAAATATGCTTAAGATCTGGAATATGCTTCTGATCATATTTACCTTTGGTTTAACGTTATTTGGAACCTTCTTGGTACGAAGTGGTGTCGTGGCCTCGGTTCATGCTTTCGGAGACTCCACACTGGGGCTCTATTTCATCGTGTTTACCACTGTAGTCATTATGGGGTCACTCTTCCTTGTGCTTGACCGAGTCGGTCTACTCAAGCAGGGGAATGAGTTTGACAGCCTTGTATCTAAGGAAAGCAGTTTTTTATTGAATAATTTACTTTTTGTTGCTTCTGCCTTTAGTATCCTATGGGGCACGATTTTTCCTATCGTATCGGAAGGATTTACGGGGAAAAAGATCACAGTGGGTGCGCCCTTCTTTAATGCAATCAATGCTCCCATCGGTTTGGCCTTCGTGCTTTTAATGGGGATTTGCCCTTTAATCGCTTGGCGTAAAGCGAGTATTAAGAGTATCGTGCAGAACTTTCGCATCCCTTTAGTGGTGATGGGGCTGACCGGTTTAATCCTCATCCTACTCGGGGTAAGAAAACCTTATGCTGTCGTTACGTTTAGTATCTGTGCCTTTGTCCTTGTATCGACTCTTCAAGATATAATTAAGGGAATTGTAGTAAGGCATAAAATGACGAGTGAGGGGTGGCTCTTAAGCTCTATCCGCCTGCTCACTAAAAACCGGCGAAGATATGGTGGCTATGTCATTCACCTGGGCGTTGTCATGATGATTATAGGAATCGCAGGATCAAATATTTATAATCAAGAGTTTACGAAGACCTTAAACGTTGGAGAGCAGATTAACGTCGGAGATTATTGGGTGACCTATGAAGGCCTTCAACAAAAACCGAGAGGGCAAAATATGATCATCAGTGCAGATCTGAATGTTCGTAAGGATGACTCTTCAAACTTTAAACTCTCTCCTGAAAAGGTATTTTACCCCACGGCTGAACAGCCAACCACTGAACCAGCTGTAAAAAGTACCTGGGTAGAGGATTTTTATGTCACCCTTGCGGGTTGGGAAAAGGAAGAAAAGACTGCAACGATAAAAGTGAATATTAACCCTTTAATTAAGTGGCTCTGGACAGGTGGTTATGTCTTAATCCTAGGTACCTTGTTTGCATTATGGCCCGGTAAGGGGAGTGGCGTAGGGGCTAAATATTTAGGAAGGAGCTAAGCCATGCGAAATTTTAGAAGGGTGTTGGTACTATTAGCGTTACTAGTGTTTTTCCTTCCGGGGCAGGTTCAAGCTGCATTATATGATGAGATTCAAGAAAGTCTAATCTGTCCAGCCTGTCTTGATGATCGAATGACAGTCGCTGCTTGTCAGGATAGTACGGCAGAAGAAACGAGACAAGATATCCACAAAAGGCTGTCCTCTGGTCAAACGAAGGATGAGATAATACAAGCTTATGTGGCAAAGTATGGGGATATTATTCTCACTGTTCCTGAAAAAAGTGGCTTTAATATCCTTGCCTGGGTACTTCCACCCTCAGCCTTACTCGGAGGTACATGCTATGTGTATTACGCGGTGAACAATTGGGTTAGAAACTCACAGAAACGAAAACCTCGTAAAAAAAGTAAATCCACATTAGATTCCGTGGATCAAGAACGAGTAAATGAAGAGATGTTAAAGTACCTGTAGGGGGGATAACATGTTAGCGGTAATAAAAGCGATAATGGTAATTATCGCTGGGGTTTTAATAGGGATGCCCTTGTTAAATGCAGACAGAGAAACTTCAGAACCAACCGAAGAGGGGTTAACACACAACCCTAAAGAAACTGTTTTTACGGCTTTAGGGGAAATCGAATTTGAATACCAAATGAATAAGCTTGAAGACGATGATTATGAGGAGTTAAAAAGTAAGTATCAGTTGCAAGCCCTGGATCTCCTGAATGAGGAGGATCAAGAGTTTGACCGAGAAATAGAAGAGCAACTTAAAAAACATACGAAAAACAAAAAGGATGAGGAGGCCTAATTATGAATAAAAAGACGAAGATGATTATAGCAATCAGTATCGTCTTGTTGGCTGTGGCATTCTTGTTCGTCCAGGGATTTAAGGCAAGCGGGGGCGTAGGAGAGTATTTGACCATTGAAGAGGCTTTATCTGTTGCCCAAGATAAAAGGGATAAATTTATCCAGATGGAAGCGACTGTTGTAAGCTCTACTGTTAAGTATGATAGTAGCAAACCCTTATTGACCTTTGATTTAACCGATGAAAAGACCGTTATTCGTGTTACGTATGCCGATGTGAAACCCGATAACTTCGACTCAGGTTATCCTGTCATCGTTGAAGGAAGATTTGATGAGAAGAAGCAATTTAAGGCGGATAAGGTTTTGGTAAAATGTCCGTCCAAATACGAAGAAGAGAGCAAATCGTAAAGGGAACGGAGGGGCAAAGTGTTAGTTAAACCTTTATGTGCGCTTTTTCTAATTCTATCGATACTGCTAGTGAATCCGGGCAAAGCAGAGGCTAATACAAATCAAGTGAGCCAGGGAAGTCAAACCCCAGTAAAAGAAATAAAAGACTATAATCCTGATGCTAGTTTTCATAGTCAAGGACATATCCAAAGGTGGGATAATTCCCCCTTGAGCAATCAGAATCCACACCTCTGGACGGCAATGCTGTTGACTGTGGTCGTTAGCGGGGGAGCATTTACAACGATGTATATGAGAAAAAGACGCAAAGAAGCGAATTCGAATCCTACGGTTAAGTTAAACCAATATCTTAGTGCGCTTAAGAGCCGAGAAGAACGGCTAACCAAAAAGTTTCAAGAGGCAGACCAAAAATACTGCACCGGTGAAATTACGGAAACCGATTATAAACGCTTCTTAAAAGCTTATGAAGAAAACCGGGTAAAGACTCAAGGGAAGATTAAAGAAATTGAGCAACTGATCGAAAAAGAATAGAGGGATGGACATGCTTATAGCGGACAAAATTACAAAAAAAATGGGCACTAGAACCATCCTGCATGACGTTGATTTAAAAATAAATAAAGGCGATTTTGTTTGTGTTCTCGGTGCAAATGGTGCTGGGAAAAGTACGCTTTTAAAAATCCTTTCTCTTCTTATGAAGCCTTCGAGTGGCAAGGTCTTTTTTCATGGGATTGAGGCAACCCAATATGGGGCAAAAATTGGAGGACAAATCGGCGTAATTTCTCACAATACCTTTCTCTATGAACAGTTAACCGCCTACGAAAACCTTCAGTTTTATGGTCGCATGTATGGTCTAAAACATCTCGAAGAACGAATTTTTAGTGTTATTCGAGAGGTCGGATTGGAATTTGCTCTACATGAAAGAGTTCAGGGCTATTCGAGAGGGATGCAACAGCGCTTGGCAATCGCCCGGGCTTTAATCCATAGTCCGGAAATTTTGTTTCTTGATGAACCCCATACTGGATTAGATCAAAAGGCTAATGAGTTGTTCAATCAAATTATGATTCAGTTTAACTCATCCGGCGGAACTATTATCATGATTACTCACAATATTGAAGAAGGGTTGTTCCTTGCGAATAAAGCAATCGTCGTTTCAAGGGGAAGAATTGTTTATCAAGGAACGACTAGAGATTTGAGTAAAGAGAAAGTTCAGAAGTTCTACACGGAAAGCGGAGGTGGGCAGAATGAACTACCTCAATCAAATTAAAACCCTTGTCTGGAAAGATGTTCTATCTGAGATTAAAACGAAAGAAATGATTAGCTCTATTTTAGTATTTGCTCTATTAACCACGGTCATCTTTAACTTTGCGTTTGATCCGGATTCAGATACGGTTAAACGGGTCTTCCCGGGTATTATGTGGGTCGCGTTCAGTTTCGCAGGAATAACGGGCCTGAATCGATCCTTTCTGACTGAAAAGACCAATGATTGTCTAACAGGGCTTACTTTATGTACCGTAGATCGTGGTGTAATTTATCTAGCAAAGACGACAGCTAATTTTTCCTTTATGCTCATAATGGAAGTCATAACGGTTCCCCTAATGTTTATCTTGTTTGATTACAAGCTCAAGGGTTCACCGTTATTATTGGGCCTAATTATCCTTCTTGGGACTTGGGGGTTTATATCCCTCGGAACTTTTTTATCTGCACTTGCTATGAACACGAGAAATAGTGAAATTTTACTTCCTATTATATTATTTCCCCTGATTGTGCCCGTGTTAATTGCAGCGGTTCAAGGAACTGGCATAATACTCACTGGAGGTAATGGGCTTGAGGTGGCAAACTGGATCAAAATCCTGTTAGCCTTTGATGTTATCTTTACGGCCGTTCCTTGGTTGTTATTTGACTATCTATTGGAGGTGTGAATAGGGTGAAAAAGGTATTGGGCTGGCTGACTTTTATTATGGTCTTTATAGCGACCTACTTAGTCTTTATGTGGGTACCCAATGAGCGGATAATGGGCCCAGTGCAAAAAATCTTCTATTTCCACGTCGCATCGGCTTGGGTTGCCTTTTTAGCATTTCTCGTAGTTTTTTATGCTGGGGTACTCTATCTCAAAACGAGGAATGAAAAGTGGGATGCAGTGGGAGCCGCTTCGGCAGAGATAGGGATTATGTTTACGGTGATCGTCCTTGTTACAGGCCCGATATGGGGACGGGCCGCCTGGAATGCATGGTGGACTTGGGATCCAAGACTCACTACGACTTTAGTTTTGTTCTTTATTTATGTCGCCTATTTTTTGGTTCGCTCCTCTATCTTAGAGCCTGAGGAAAGAGCACGAATCGCTGCAATCTTTGGCTTGGTCGGGTTTATCGATGTACCGATTGTTTGGTTTTCGATACGCTGGTGGAGAACAATTCATCCTGTAGTCGTGAGTAGTTCAGGCTTTACCATGTCTCCTAAGATGGTAGTAACTCTGTTAGTCAGTGTGCTGGCGCTTACCTTGCTCTATTTTTACTTGCTTACGAACACCATGTTTGTTGTGAAATTGCGTTCAGAGCTTGCCAGTCTTAAAGCGGTCATTCGAGAGGGGAGATAGAATCAATGAATTATCTGTTTGCAGCATATTCAGCTCTCTGGTTCATTATTTTCTTTTATGTTTTTACGGTGTCAAAACGTCAGGAGAGTATTGAGAAGGAAGTTCGCTACCTTAAATCGGTAATTGAACAAAGAAGAAGTTAGTTGGAGAAATCGCCAACTGTTATCTTACTTGGAACATAATAACAGCAGAAAAATCGCCATGACTTGGATTTACACCAAATTATGGCGATTCTAATTCCCTCGGGTTAAAGCCGGAGGAGGTTGCCAGTATCCCGACTGTCAAGGATTGATCTAGTCATTAGGGCTTAATGGCTTGGTTGTAAGTGGAATTCGATGAAGATGAATTGAGATTTGGATTCGATGAAGATGAATTGAGATTTGAATTCGATGAAGATGATGCATAGGGATAAGAATTCGAATAAGAATTTGGGATTGTATTTTGAATGCCATAGTTTGATGGATTTACTGGATTGTTGACACTCCTAGAGTCAACGATATAATTCATATTTGCAATAATGGTGTAGAGTTCATTACTGACTATATAATGACGTGTTTGCCCATTTTCAACTAAGAATATTCTAATTTTAGGAACCCCTTTATTGTCATTTTGAATTAACCGCTGTACAAAGGCATAATCATTCGAACTTAAATTAAATTGAGTGATTACTCCATTCATATCAAACAAGATCCAATATCCCGTTAGGACGTTATTTTTATCCGAAGTGGTGAGGGAATTCTGGGTAGAATAGTCATAGGTATTATTCGAATTATAGGTATTATTAGGATCGTACACATTCGAGGAGCCTTGCCTCGGATAGCTGTAGGGGCTTAAATTACTTGTTTGGTAACTGCTTGGATAGCTCATTGAGCTTGTTGCCGCAAGGGAGGGGCGCAGAGAATAATAACTTCCTTTGGAAAAAAAATGATACACTAGGTATATGATAATCAAAATGACAACGATGCCAAAACCTAAAGCACTGATCTGTTCTTGTTTCATTCCATAGGGGGTACGCCCTCTTTGCATACGTTTTCTCCTTTCAATTTTATGTATTGGAAATTTATAAAGCCTAGTTTCAAGGAGTTACAGCACAAGGAATTACAGTACATAGTATTACCTTATATATGAAAGTATGCTCATATATTCTTTTTTTGGACCAAGATTTTTCTAGGTCACATTAGACTGTACCGTTACCATTGCCGATTTTCTCTGTGGATTTGACGATAAAAGATAGACCCATCTGATCCAAGCTTATTCGTTTGACAAAATCCCCTAAAATTATTGCGTAAAAAAGTACAAGCAGCGACTTGTTACTTTAATCCAAGTTTGTTATCTTTACACATGAACACATATTCAATGGATTCGGAGGGAGGCTCGTTACGAGGAAGTGACTAGGATTAAGACACCTATAACTAAGACAATGGGAAGAGGGGATGATTAGTGGAGGGTCTACTATTTCCAACGTTAATGGGATTGGTGGTGGGTGGTTCGGGTATCGGTCTAGGTGGCATCGTCGCATTCAGCTTGGGAAAATACTTTGAAAGAATATCCGGAATAATCCTCGCCAATGCAGCGGGTGTGATCTTTGGTCTCTTAGCCTTCGAACTGTTGCCTGAAAGTATAGAGACCGGTGGATTGATCGCCACGGGAATGGGGATTATCGTGGGTATATTCTTGATTATCCGTCTGGAGCATTTTTTTCATAAAGTCGTCATTATCACGAACAATCCACAGAAATCAGTGTTCATTCGCTCAGGGATTTTGTTAGCTATAGGTGTGGCTATTCACAACCTACCGGTCGGGTTTGCTATGGGATCAGGTTTGGTTAATAATGGGGAAATGGGCATGGACCTAGCTATAGCTATGCTTCTCCATAATTTCCCTGAAGGCTTTGCGATCACACTTCCTTTGGCCCTCAGTGGTCTCAGTCCGGTTTCTATTCCGATTACAGCTGGAATTGTGGCTCTCCCGGCAGCCTTAGGTTCTTTTCTGGGGTCAAGTTTGGGAAGTATCAATTCAACACTTTTAGCTCTATTGTTTGGAATTGCCATCGGCACCATATTCTCAGTGACCTGGCATGAAATCTTAGGGCACGCTATAAAAAATACCCGAAAAGTACACCTGATACCCAGTGTCTTAACGGGTCTTATTCTAGGCATTTTGTTTATTCGTTTAATCGAATAAGAGAAGCCAAAACACATTTGAATACATAGTCGTGTATTCGAGGAGTGGAGAGTCGGTATTCGTAGCATTGGCTTCATAAAGGGATAAAAAGGAGGCGGAACGAATGTTTAACTGGTTTGGAAAGAAAAAGGACCAAGTCGAATTTCGGATTGAGGGAGAGTTCTGTGAACACTGCGCAGCCAAGATGGAGAGAGAACTGAGTAAAATCGTAGAGATTGGACAGACCAAGATTAATTATGAATTAAAAACGATCTCTTTACCAGCCACGATGAAGGATCAAGCTCAAGCGATCATGGAGAGGATAGAGCCTGGGGTCGTACTGGTTCGGGTGGATGAGGAGGCAAGTTAAGTTTTTTGCAAAATACCAAAAGCGCGCAACATGAAGAAGTGGGAGTGGAATTTGGATGCCCATCTTGTCATTCGATAGGTAATGAATTGAATGGAGTTCTAAAGCATACCGGAATAACTCTGAAATATATGACAAACTATCCCTTGGACTAAGCTGGAATAGACTGTTTTATTAAGCAGTCTATTCCATTCTTTTTGAAAGAAAGACCGAAAACTAGCTTCCTTGACCTAGTTTGCTATCTGCTTCTATTTTCCCGTTATGAAGTTGTACAATTTGCAGTCCCAAACCTAAAGATTGTGAGTTACCAATCGTTAGGCTTTTATCATAGGTAATGCTTTCAGCAAGTTGAGATGTTTCATGAAGAATTCATGAGATATTCATAGGAAAGTCATACGATGCTTTTATTAGGAATGGTAAGGTGATGGGGGCGTCAAGAACTCAGACATGAATCAAGGAAATGAAAAAAATGCTCGAAATCTGATTAAAAAAGTTATAAAATATTCACAGCTTTGTAACAAACATCTTGTAAAATAATCAAAGTTGTTAGCAAGAAATCACTATAGATAATCGCGGAGGTACATAATGAAAAGGCTTAAGGAACACCAATATAATAAGATTGTCAAAAGTAAAGGGTTGCTAAAATCATGGAGATCACCTAAGGTAATGGGTATCACAATGGCATTGCTTCTGTTGCTAGGAAGTGGCGCATATTACTTCGACTCAACAACTTCAGCAGCGTATCTAATAATTAACGGGGAAACTGTAGGAGTGGTTTCCAGTGTTAACAGTACGAGAAACCTCATCAATAAAATTTTAGCCGAGAGGGGAGAGACTCTCGGTGTTACAGCCAAAACCAATGACAGGATAGAATATTCACCAATAAGAATCTCAAAGGGGGAGTATACACCACTCTCCGAAGATGATCTTAAAAATAAGTTGTCGGTTTATGTTGAGGCCGTTGAGTTAACAGTTGCGGATAAATCTGTTTTTATCCTTCCCAGTCAGCAGGATGTAGATAAGTTATTTAAAGCTTATCAAGAGAGATATGTGAAACGCGACGAAAAGAATCAGGTTACATCTGTGTCCTTCGAAGAAGTGGTGGGGACAAACTCTGTCGAAGTTCCCCCGGAAAAAGTTGTCACTTTTGAGCAAGCACTAGAAAAACTTACGCAGGGAAATGTACAAAAGGAAGAATATATAGTTCAAGAAAATGACTCTTGGTGGCTTATTGCTCGTAAAAACGATTTAAAGACCAGTGAGGTTTTAGCAGCAAACCCTGGGGCAACTCTGGACACAGTTTTACACTCAGGGCAAAAAATAAGTATTGAGAAGATAATTCCCTACTTAACCGTTATAGGTAAAGGAGTAAGGACAGATAATGAAATCATTCCCTTTGATGTCGTAACAAAAATAGATACAAGTATTCCCAGTGGTCAAACGAAAATAACTCAGGAAGGGAGTGACGGGGAGAAGGAAATTAAGTATTCCTATGAACAAAAAAATGATAAATTAATTACTAAGACTATTATTGATGAAAAGATATTGAAAGAGGCTGTACCCCAAGTTGTTGCTAAAGGGGCTAAGACTGTTCAAGTGGCTGCTGCCCTTTCCCGGGGAAGTGGGCAAATATCATCAGGCATGAATTGGCCAATAAGAGGACGAATAAACTCATATTATGGTTACCGGAATGGTGGCTTTCATAATGCGCTGGACATTAATGGTTCACTGGGTGATCCGTATTTAGCTGCTGCATCTGGACAAGTTGTTAGTGCAGGGTGGAATGGTAATTACGGATACAGTATCCTTATTGATCACGGAAACGGAATCAGGACGCGTTATGCTCATTCCTCCAAGTTGCTTGTCTCTGCAGGACAGACGGTCTCGAAGGGACAAACGATTGGCCTAGTGGGTTCAACCGGTCGTTCAACCGGTCCGCACCTTCATTTTGAAGTGATTGTCAATGGAGATACGAATAATCCCCTGAATTATTTGTCATAATTTAAACATATGGAGAGTTTCTTCAAAACTAAATTATGAAAGACAACTATGGCTGTTCAAAGTACATCTATCTTAGAACAGCCGAGTTGTCTTTTAACGGCAGCTTTTATTTACATAACGAAAACAAACTTATTTACTTTAGTCCTCTTCCCCTGGCCAAGCACAGCGAGTATTTGAAATTTCCAAAGTGCGGAAGATCCAGAAGCCCGTGGAGCTTAGTTTAATGGGTTCCGTAGGAATGCGCAGCTGGATTCGAGGATCAAGGTGAACCGTAATCTGATCGACTTGGTGTGTGAGATATTCAGATTGATGGGGTGTACCCCCTCGAACTGAGGGGACATGGCTCTCTATAGCCGTGCTGGAACTGCATTTTCAGCCACCTTCTAAAATACAATCAATGGTAACTTGGGAATTGTACTTTTCGCGGATAAAAAGTTTGGCTTCTTCAGTAATGACAATGTTCATGGTTTACTCCCCTCTATACTTTAACTTATGAACAAATGTTCATGTATGTAGTTTACTACTAAGTAAGGTGCTTTGCAATATTTTTCACTAGGAAGAAATATTAGAAAAACTAATTATTTCATTCAATAAAATTATGAAAAGAAGTAAGGAAATCCTGCCTTTGCTCTACTATATATAATCAAACAAATCCGACAGAGGAACAGATAAAATACCGGATTGAGGTGCACTCGCGAAGTCGGAATTGCATATCGACGAGTAAATCGCATAATCGAAATTATAGCATCCCTGTATTACGGATCTAAGACTGTGATAAAGGGTCTTTTTTTTGAATGGGCGGATAAACACTGTGTCCGGATATTGCAATTCTACCGGTGGGGACCTGGAAGTTAGAAGGCTTGAGGATTGGGTATGGGAAGGTAATGAACAGGTCATGCTATACATGTAACAAATTTGTTAAAATTGCGTAACCTTCCTGTTAAATTTCCCCTGTAAACTTAAGTCAATAAAACTAAAGGAGGTATTTCTATGAAAGGGAAAAGGTTTCTCCTAATTCTAATCTCGGTCTTTATCCTCGCGATGGTAGCAGTACCTACATACGCGGCCGTGAACGATCAGCAGAAAGCTGAAATTGAAGCTTTAAACAAGCAAATTGTGGACTTACAGAAACAGATTGTTGACAAATATGTTGAGGCGGGTGAAATTACGAAGCAACAAGCAGATTTAACGAAATCGAACATTGACCAAGCTGAGCAGTACAGGCAACAATTTACACAGCAAAATGGGTCTGTTGCACCCGTTCCTGGTTATGGCCCAGGTTCTGGCTATGGGCGGGGTTACTGTGGCGGCTGGGGCGCGAATGCTGGCGGTTACTACGGTGGTCGTTGGTAAGCGATATTAGAAAAAAGTGATCAAGTAAAACGGCTTGCGTTGTGAGCCGTTTTTTTGTGTATGCTATATTTAACAAATTTGTTAAAATGGTGTTAGAATTCTGTAATAAAGGAAATCTATAATGAACATAGTCCAGCAAAGGATAAACTAAAAGGAAAATGTGAAGGTTTAAGATTTTGAGTGGAAGGTCGAGGTTGGCAAGATCGGACGGAGCCGATATTTCTGTTCAGAGTGCTGTCGTGAGTGGACCGATGGGAGCATGGGAATCCGTATATTTACGATTGAACCTGATGGAGCATTGAAAATGACAAAAAAGAGGATACAAATGAGGACGCAATGGATCAGGAGGGGTTCGGATGAGAAACAAAATACTAATCGTTTTCCTTGTCCTCTTGGCCTTTTTGGCAGGAGTGTTCATCCCTAAGGGCATTGAGTTGTTTCATCTCCCAGTATGGAGTGAAAGTTTACCCGCGTCTCAAAGGGAGTCGGTTACGCAAAATTCCGGGTCCTCCTCCGCTTCGGATGGAAATGGAGCAGGGGGAATGTGGTATAGTCCCAGTCCCATGAACCCGAATTATAATCCTCGATTTGATTGGTATACTCTTCCTAAGGACCAATGCGAAAATGGTCGGAATGATGGGTGCTGGTAAAATAATTTTTTGTAAGGGTTGTGGAGTGATAGGATATGAAAATTTTAGTAGTCGATGATGATGAGCGGATCCGAGAGATTGTCCGCCTTTATCTGGAAGCGGAAGGCTATGACATTGAAGAAGCGAACAATGGGAATAGTGCTTTGGAGAAGGTTCGCAAGGACTCCTTCGATCTCGTTATTCTCGATTTAATGATGCCGGGTCTCGATGGGTGGACTGTCTGCAAAGTCTTACGGAAAGAAACTCAAATTCCGATTATTATGTTGACCGCTAAAGGGGAGGAAAATGATCGGGTCCTAGGGTTTGATTTAGGAGCGGATGATTATGTCGTCAAACCCTTTAGTCCAAGAGAATTGAGCGCTCGGGTCAAGGCTGTTCTCCGCCGACTGGAAGGGGAACAGACCAAAGAACATTTAATTTCTTACCCGGATTTTACCATCAATCAAATTACCCGCGAAGTGATTGTGGAGGGGACAGAGGTTAAGCTCACAACAAAAGAGTTTGATCTCCTCTTAGTTTTAGCCAAGAATCCAAACCGGATCTTTACGCGCGACCAGTTGCTGAACACGGTCTGGGAGTATGATTACTGCGGGGATTCAAGGACCGTCGATACACATATCAATCGCTTGCGTTCAAAACTTGATAGTCAAGTCGGATTGAGCAACTTTATTCAAACCGTTAGAGGAGTGGGGTACAAATTCGAATGGAGTGGTCACTAAGAAAGAGCCTAATCCTTAAACTTTGGCTGACTATTGTGGGCCTCATCTTGGGAGTTTTTTTGCTTTCCGTTCTCATTCAAGCCCAACAGATTCGGACCCTCATTTATAATCAACAGGCTAAATTTTATATTTACGAGGCTGAAGAAGTCGTTACGATTTACAATACTTATCAGGATACGGATCCGGCATTGCTAAAGGAAAGGTTTCAGATCCTAGGGAGTTTCCTAAACGCAGATATTGTGATCGCCGATCTTAATGGAGAGCATTTAGCGGGGCAGCCGATCAGCGCATCCCTCATGCGGATTCTACAGGAGCCCGGTTTTAAGGGGAAAATTGCAAGTGGAAATAATGTGGTTTACTCTGGAATCTTTCCGGGCGGAGAAATTGAAATGTTTCTTGTTGCCGTTCCTTTAAGGATCCAAGAGCAAGTTATAGGAACCGTGGTCATCTGTACTCCTTTATCCTTGATTAAGCAACATGTTCAAAGCTTATTATGGATTGCTTTTTGGGGAGCACTCCTTGGCATTGTCTTAGCGACAATCCTCAGCATGTTGATTTCCAGAAAACTGATTCGACCTCTCGTTAAAATGGAGGAGACAGCAAAGCACATCGCGGAAGGGGATTTCGGCCGACAAATTGAAGTCACTTCAGAAGATGAAGTCGGACGTTTGGCCCATTCCTTCAATGTTATGTCCGCCGAACTCAAGGCGAAAATTGAAGCGATTGAACGATATGACCGCTTACGTCAGGAACTTTTGTCTGATGTTTCTCACGAACTGCGGACTCCATTAACGGTAATCCAGGGATTTTCTGAGGCGGTCCTAGACGGGTTAGTGAAATCGAAAGAACAAGAGCAACACTACTTAAAGCTGATCATTGACGAAACTGAAAGGCTAAGACGCCTCGTGGATGATTTGCTCGATCTTAAGGCTTTAGAAGCGGTTGAAACCTTTGATGAGATGGATTATGTGGTTCTGAATAAGCTCGTTCAGCTTTCTGTCGAGCGTTTCAAGCAATTGGCTGAATCGAGAGAGATTGAATTGGAGATCATTCTCCCGGAAGCGCCGGTTACGATTTGGGGTAATAGCGATCGACTGAAGCAAGTGCTTACCAATTTAGTTGATAATGCGATCAAACATTCCGAATCCGGTACGAAGGTGGGAATTCAACTTGAGTTTGAAAAAGACTGGGCTTTCATCGCTGTAAAAGACTCAGGCCCGGGGATTCCTCAAGGGGAACTTGAGAATATCTGGGAACGATTTTACAAAATCGATAAGTCAAGATCGAGACGTGGAACCGGCACCGGCTTAGGACTATCCATCGTGAAGAAGATTATTGAAATGCACAATGGCAAGGTGTTGGCAAGAAGCAGAATAGGACAGGGTACTGTTTTTACGGTTTATCTCCCTTTAATTTTGAGTGACGAAATCAAGGAATAAAAAGTAACGTTTAAAGTAACGTTTAAGAGCAGTGTTACAAAGAAAGGGAAGGTCTGGAAATCTCCAAACTTTCTCTTTCTTCTTTTTATTTACAAGTATTCTTAAAAAGATTTTAAAATTCTGCACTGAACTATGAGAAGGCCAAACTGTTATATTTTATTCATGAAACACTTCGGAGAACTGTGGATGTTGAACCAAAAGATAGACGGATAAAAGAACCATCGTAATCCCTAGTATCGTCCGGAGATATCCGTAAACCCGAGTTGACCGAAATAAATTCCTCACTGCCGGTAAAAAGGTTAATCCTAATACAAGACTATGCCCTAACCCAAAAGCGCCTAAAGCTAAAATACTGAATAATAATTTTCCGCTAGCGATGCTAAAGGCACTTACTGCCATTACCACCGGAGTCGTGCAGGGCGATGGTGCTAGGGCAAAGATAATTCCCAGAAAGAATGGATTTAATCCTTCTTGATTGATAAAAATACTTAATACGTTTGGTTTTTTGGGCAAGATGTAAAACCAGGATATCCTGATGGGTAACCGAATTCCTAAAAGAAACAAGCCAATCATCAGATAAAGTATTCCTAGTAAACTCGTCCAAAACCAGGTAGATAAGGTTAAAACCTGCCCAATTTTAGCGGAGAGTAAGCCCAAGAGCATTATGCTCGTAATGAATCCTCCGCTGAATAGTAAGGTCTTGTTGTAACTACCCGTCCTTGTACTCCCTGCTACCAATGGTAGCATAGCGCCCATACAGGGGCTGAACGATTCTAACAATCCAAAACCAAATAGTGTAAGCAATACTCCCCATGAACCCGTATTAAGACTAAGACTAAGATTGTTCACAAAACTTTCCACAAAAATCCCTCCCTGATTATAACTAAAGAATCCTATGTCAGGAGAGACAGAGTTATAGCTATGTAACAAAAATGTTAAAAGGAAAGGAGAAGGTCGAGATGGTGCTCGCCTTCACCTTTAAGTGTTTACCAGGAACGATAGCTACCTTGATTCGAATCATGATTTGAGGGGGAATCTACTGGTTGAGAGGGATTTTGAGGCATAGATTGGGGTGCGTTCATGTTCGTAGTGGGAGGTGCGCTCATATTCATTGATGAAGAATTCTCTGAATGGACTGGAGCACTCGATGGCTCGTTCATATTCATCGATGGTGTGTTTGGCTTGTTCGGTCCCATCATTGATTGATTGTGTGGATTCTCGTCCTTTGAATTCTCCGTCGGTCTCCAGGGTTCGGAGCGTTCTTGGTTGTGGGTATTTCACATAAAAATCACAAAGAGTTTAAACAAATGAGATAAAAATGAGATACTCACCCATTAGAATCAAGGTCGAAACGAAGAAAAGTGAAGGAGTCGTTGATATATGAACAAAAACTACGAAAAGGAAAAACTCTTACGAAGAATTCGAATCATTCGCGGACAGCTTAGTGCAATCGAAAGAATGATTGAAGAGGAGAAGACACCTCAGGAAATCCTCCCCCAGCTAACGGCTGTTCGTTCTGCGATTCATCATGTTTCAGTTCTGGAAACTCAGCACTATGTACAAAATGAAATCGATAAGTCTATAGAACAAGGAGGAGAACAAAACGAAGTCTACGAGGCTATCGAAAAATTATTGGACTTAAATAAAAATGCTCTATTTTTCGCAGGCGATCTTGAAAGAGTAAAAACTTCGGATTCAAGAATTCGTTTCCGCTAAAAGAAATTAAATTTATTGAGTCTGGATCTTTTTTGAGAAAGGATTTAAAAAGGAGAGGGATTATGACTTATCTGTCAATTATTGCAGTAACCTTATCATTCTTTCTATTCATTATTCTTATTTTTGCGACCATGATCGCTACGAGTATTTGGAGACTTAAAAAACTGAATAAAACGGTAAAGGGATTCCAGCTTAATTGATCTTATTAATGAGTATTCAAACGATGGGTTGGGCTTAATTGATACCGGGGTCAAAAATAATGGATGATATTATATGAGTATGAATGCGACAGGGTATAATTCTCCCAGTCGCATTTTTATTTCATACCTTTGATGTTTTGATCCATTATCACAAAAAGTTTAACTAAACGTCACTTCACTGTAAAACTTAGTCTCTATAATCTGGTTTGTAAGTGATGACTGTTCCTTTTTCTATAAGGAGGGATGTAAGTAATGGTTAACAAAAACGTTTTCAATGATCATTTTAGACTTATGACGCCTGTTGAATTGTGTTTGTGCATGGATAATGAAGAACTTATTAAAGGGGTAAATACCCTTGAGCCTGAAGAACGTTTTCGATTCATCCGTGAGTTTGATAGGGAGCTGGGCGATATTGTTAAACGTTATCAGGAGATTAAAGCCCGCAACTTTTCACTCCAGCTTCAAAAGGACTGAAGAAGGAGAGGATCATGTGACAAAAAAAGCTCCAGTAAGCCTAGAAAATGAATCGCAAGCTCTTAAAGAGTTCGGCGAATATCTTTATCAGTTGCGAACAAAAAGGGGGCTTTCGCTATTAAAATTAGGAGCACATTTAGGTACTCATGCTGGCTATCTCTCACAAGTGGAGCGAGGATTAGTACCCCCTCATGATGAATTAGTTCAGGGTATAGCAGAATTTTTTGGTCTTGACGAAAATGATCTTTACGAGATGCTACAAATAGTACCTTTGAGCGTGCGTCAAGAAATTGAGCAGAATGTGTTGCTACAAAGAACTTTAAGAGAAATTAACCAATCGTTTTCCCAAAAGCGGAAGCAGGAACTCTACCAAGAGTTTTATAATGTGTTCCAAAACGCAAAAAAATAATTATGGTTACCCCCCTAAACGTCAAACAGGTTATCGAATGACTACATGAAAACGGGGGGTGGTCTTGAAAAAGGGCTGAACGGACTCTATATCGTCTATTAGAGAAAAGAATTTAAACTTTGACAAAATCCAGAAACATCGAAATAAAAAGTAAAAAGTGAAAAGTAGAAAGGAAGAATTAGTAAACATGAAAAACTTGAAAAATTCTCTCTTAGTCAGTGCTCTATCTTTAGGAATCGTCGTTGGGGGTGTGGGAATTGCAAGCGCTGCGACTTCGAATGACTATCAACAAAAAGTTGCCGATTGGATTAAAAATGATCCGAACCCAATGGTCATGAATATGAACACGAGTACCCCGACAACCATAATACCTACAGGTGCCAATTCATCGGCGGATTCGAGTAGCACGAGTACAAGTAACTCAAATCAACCCGCTTTGAATAATACTCAACAATCTACGACTCAAGCTACGACACAGCAACCTACGACACCACAACCAGCAGCAACTCAAAAGACACCTCAAAAACCTGCAGCATCTCAAGCAGCTCCGAAGCCAGTGTCTCCTAGTCAAAGCGCAGTTTCAACACCGAACCAAAGCGATTTATATAATCAGATGATCAATAATTGTGTGCAATGGGATCAACAAATGATGCAGCAATATGCCAATCCGCAAAATCAGGCAGCCATGCAGCAACAATGGCAGAATGGAGTCCAACAACGACAAAACGTCCAGAAATCCAGTACGAATTGGAATTTAAACCACGATTGGAACGGTAACAAGATGTCCGGGAGTTGGTCCGGAAACATGGGATGGTAAAAATTGAAGTGGCAGGGACTAAGTCTTCTGCCGCTTTTTTTATAGTTAAGGTTTGTAATTTCTAAGTTCTTATTTCTATGAAAGAAATTGGTTTAATCTCCGTTGTTCAAAATGAAACTGAATAAGTTACAAAAATGTTAAACTCCTGTAACGTGAATGTGTCTTGTGGATTTTATAATGAGCTTAGTTAATGAGAATAGGGGGATATCAAATGAAAATGATGAAAAAGTCTTTGGTCGTATTCTTAGGTGCAACTTTATTGACAGTTGGCTTATCAACTGCAAAAGTCAATGCTGCGCCAGTATCACCACAGAATTATTGGGTTGCACAACAAGCTGATCAAAATCAAACGGTGCCAAATACTCAGCCAACCGTACAACCGGGCTCAACTTATTATCCCAACTATGGCAATGGGTACAATTCTATGAATCAAGGGTATCGATGGAATGGGTGCTGGAATAATTCCGGAAATGCCCGTTGGAGTGGTTATAATGGTTGGAATGTGGGTCAGTCCGGCTGGTGGTGCTGGTAACAAAAAGTCGTCATGGAGAGGGGCTTAAGTTATGTTTGGAGGTTGGGGATGTAGTCCGTTTTGGAGCGGAGGATTCTGGGGAATCGGCTTACTTGGAATGAGTATGCGGTTTATTTTCTGGATTCTTCTTATCGCTTTGGTTGTTTACTTTTTCCGGAAATTGGGTACAGGTTTTCATAAACCTGCGTTTTCTGGTCGCAGCGATGCTTCGAGTATCCTCCGTGAACGCTATGCACGGGGGGAAATCGATAGTGAAGAATACGGGCGCCGCAAAGAGGATCTTAACAGATAAAGTCAAAGCTAGGTGAGAGTCATATTAAGACTCGCCTAGCTTTTTTAATCGTGAGGAATCCATTCAACACATATATCATTTGAGAGTTTCTCATCAATTCTTATCATAAAAATATTAAGAGGGGGTGGCCTCCTTTAGGGTCCATGATTTAGGGGTCTTGAGGGGGAGTACCCTTTGAGCTCTCGTTGGTATTTGTTGTGAGTAGCCAAGTATTAAATGTCGGTAGTAGGACGGCATAGTTAAAGTTATGCTATAATTGTACTATTATATTTAAATGGAGTGAAACATTTTGACTGTTCTTAAGAAGTTAAGATTTCTCCAAAAGGTCATATCGAAGTTTCAAACACTTAAAGTTATTACTCTGTTCGTTCTTGTATCGATATTGGTTACTGGCTGTGGTGCACAAGGAGAGAAGGCCATTGATATCAATTTAGCCAACCGATCTTACAAAGAAACCCGTTCTAATTTGACTGAAACATCAAATGTTATCTATTTTGGCTTTGACCGAAGACTAGAAACTAAAGAAGATGTGAAAATGTATGTCCCCCTATTAAACTATCTGGAAAAGGAAACAGGATATCAATTCAAGATCCATGTTACTCCAGTTAATTCAAGTGTAGTTGAGGAACTAGGACAAGGAAAAATTCAAATGGCAGCCATTGGTACACTGGGTTATTTACAAGCTTCTGAAAACTACGGCGCTATCACTACGGTTAAAGGACTTAATACTGAGGATAAAGATAGGTATAAAGCAGCGATTGTAACACGCCCCAATAGTAAAATTAAGACAATCTCAGATATTCGCGGAAAATCTTTTGCATTTGGTGATCCTGCCTCAACTCAAGGACATTTGATTCCGAGAATCATGTTATCTCAAAAAGGGATTGAAATAAGCTCGTTGAAGTATATCCAAAATTTTACTTCACACTCTGAAGTTGCCAATGCAGTTATGAGTGGTCGGTTTGAGGCAGGTGGCATGCAGGATACGCTTGCTAAATCTCTTGAGTCTACTGGTCTCTTGAAAATTGTAGCAATTTCCGAGGAGTTCCCGAGCAGTGGCATTGCTTTTGCCAAAGGGGTTAATCAAGAGGTTGTTAAAGAAATTACTCGCGCATTAGTGGAATTCGATCCTGAAGGTGAGGACCTGATAGGTCTATACCACTGGGAAAGATCTGAAATGCCGCATGGATTCACTTATGCTAATGATGAGGACTACGATGAACTAAGAAGTTGGGCCAGAAAATTTGGTTTACTGAAAAAAGTGGATGGTGAAGTTAAGTGAAATTAAGCACCAAGATGATTATCATAACCATAATATTGATTGTTGTCATGGGGCTTTTAACTATGGGAGCAATATCCACTATCGTTCAACAAGCAATGACTCAACAACTAGAGGAACAGGGTTTAACCTATTCACGGATGGCAGCAGATAATGTTGCAAACCCTCTTCTTGATGGAAATATTTTGAATGTCCAGCGCACTATAGAAAATCTGTTGCAAACGGGTTCAGGTATTTCTTATGTTTATGTTATTGATAATGACGGGAAAGTAGCGGCTCATACCTTTAGTGGGGGATTCCCAAGTAATTTAACGAATATTAATGTTTTAGAGCCTAGTCAAGTTACAAGCACTATGCTATTAAATGTGCAGTCACAAGGCTTAATCCGTGATGTAGGAGTTCGAATTTTAGAGGGACTAAATGCTGAAATTCATATTGGATTTAGCCATAATAGTATTATGCAATGGATTTATAATGTTAGAAAACTAATGTTGAGTCTAACGTTATATGGCGTATTACTCGGTTCAGTGGCAGCATTGGTATTAAGCACCTTAATAACAAAGCCTTTAAAAAAATTAGCGGCTCATGCCTTGAGGTTAGGTAAGGGAGATCTAGAAGAGGATATTTTAATAAGAGGTAAGGATGAGATTGTCGAATTAGCTCACTGCCTTAACCGAATGAGAAAGGATTTATTTTCAGGGATGCAGAAACTTCGCCAGTCAGAAGAAAGCAATCGAACATTGCTCGAAGCGATAAGTGCTGCTGGAGAAGGGATTGCCGTGTTCCAAGATAATGGAAGTCATAAGTATGTTATGAAGTTCGTAAACGAACAATACGAAAATCTTACAGGGTATACCAAGGATGAACTCCTAGAAATGGAAGTCAATAAGATTGTGCGGACTGAAAGCAGAGAACAAGTTGAAGAAGTTTGGAATCGATATCACCAAGGATTAAAACTTCCGAAGCAAATTGAGATATCCATCAATAGAAAAGATGGCTCAAAACTCTATGTTGAGGCGAGTTATTGTAATATTACTTATGAAGGAAATCAGGCCATAATTTGTATAAATAGAGATATAACAGAGAAAAAGAAGACCTCACTAGAAATAATTCGCAAGAATCGAGAACTTGCTGCTCTGAATGAACTTTCCAAGGCGATAAGTGGCCAAATGAATTTAAAGGAGATGTTAAACGAAGCACTCTATACAATTCTCCAAGTTATCGGAAAACAAGCGGGTTGGATTTTTGTATATAATGAGAGAGAGAATGAGACTGAGATTGAACTTATGTGTCATATAGGTATTGAGCAGGAAGAGGCATCAGCTCAAACCATGCAATTTCAAGAATGCGGTCATTTTAGTCGATCTAACTCGAGTTCTGTTCAACTCCATTCTTCATTGGGTACAGCATGCCCAATCAAGCAATTGAATTTGCCTGATGGCACAAAAGCCTTAAATCATGTATATGTCCCACTAACTTACAAAGGAAGAGTTTTAGGGGTTCTAAATATCATTGGTTCCGATACGGAATTCTTCACAAAGGAAGACCTTAACCTTTTAAATCCTATTGGAATGCAACTAGGTGTTGCAATCGAAAATGCAGAATTGTGGGTTGAACTCAATAAAAAAGAAATGTTAAGAAAGCAACTCTTAAATAAAGTTATTACGGCTCAAGAGGAAGAACGAAAGCGAATTTCACGTGAACTTCATGATGAAAGCAGTCAATCGATTGCAGCACTCGGTGTAGGATTAAAAACTGCGATTGAAATTATGAGCATTGATAAAAAATATGCATTAACAATTCTTGAAGAATTAAAAAATAATACCTCGATGATTCTTAAGGAACTCCATCATATTATTTATGATTTAAGGCCATCTCTTATTGACGATTTAGGACTATTACCTGCTATTCGGTGGTATGTAGAAAGTCGGTTAGGATTTACAGGAATTGAACCTCATGTTTCGTTTATCGGAAACCCGATTCGACTTCCAGATGAAATAGAGATAACCATTTTCCGTATTGTCCAGGAATCCATTACTAATGCCATTAAATACTCTCATGCAGAAAACGTATATCTTGGATTGGAATTCGAACATAATGCTTTAGTCGTTTATATTGAAGATGATGGAGTAGGATTTAGTGTAGAAGGAACACTGAATCAGAATGATGGCAAAGGCTCCTTTGGTCTTTTAGGAATGAGAGAGCGAGCTGAACTTATCGGTGGGGAAATCAATATTCAATCTGTAGCGAATATGGGTACCCGGATATCGCTGAAACTCAATCTCCCTGATTTGGAGGAAGAAAGCTATGAAGAAAATCAAAATCTTCTTGGTCGATGACCATACCATTTTTCGTCAGGGTATAAGATTACTTCTAAACTTACAAAGTGATTTTGAAGTGATTGGCGAAGCTGATAATGGGACTCAAGCTGTTTCGATGGTCCAACAGCTTAGTCCAGATGTTGTTCTGATGGACATTGCGATGAAAGGGATGGATGGGCTAACTGCCACAAAGGATGTATTGGCATTGTCTCCAAAAACGAAAGTCATTCTTTTAACCCAACACGAAAATAAAGAGTACATTCTTCCAGCGCTAAAAATCGGTGCGGCAGGTTATGTTCTCAAAAGGGCAGCAGCCGATGAAGTGGTTAACGCTATTCGAGCAACTTACCAAGGTCGCTCATTTTTAGACCCAGAAATTGCGGATATTGTGGTCAATGCGTATAGACAGGGAAATGAAGATGCTTACGAAACTTTAACAGAGCGAGAAAGAGAGATTCTTATTCTTCTAGCGAAGGGACATACCAATAATGAAATTGCCCCTATTTTAAATATAAGTTCTAAAACGGTTGATTATCATCGATCTAATCTTATGAAAAAGTTAAGTCTGCATAGTAAAATTGAGTTAACGAAGTACGCTTTAAAAAGAGGTCTTATCCAATCTTAAGATTAAAAATATTAACCAAGGTGTTTACCCAGGGTGCTTTTCAGGTGATTACTGTAATTTATTATTACATTCACCTGATACTAGCACCCTGTTTATTTTTGTACAATGAATAAGGAAATTGTGAAAGTGAGTATAAGGAGTGATGTTCAAGATTTCCTCATACTTCAAGGTTCTAATTAAAAAATGTAAGGAGGTCAGGGTATGCCCCAAGATAACAAACTAAAAAAATACGGCATGGTAATCGATCTAAGAAAATGTGTCGGATGTATGTCCTGCTCAGTATCCTGCAAAATGGAAAATGGAGTTTCCTTTGGTGTTTTCAGATCCTGGGTGAACATGACTGAAAAAGGAGATTTTCCAACGGTAAAGAGATATTATCAACCAAGGCTCTGTAATCATTGTGATAATGCTCCCTGTGTAGAGGTCTGCCCCGTTAAGGCTTCTTATAAGCGTGAAGATGGTATGGTATTGCTTGATAAGAAAAAGTGTATTGGCTGTGGTTACTGTGTAGCTTCATGTCCGTATAATGCTCGTTATATGAGCAAAACCCAAAAAGTTGCAGATAAGTGTACGTTCTGTGATCACCGTGTAGATGACGGCGGTGAACCCGCATGCGTTAGAAACTGTATGGGTAAGGCTCGAATTTTTGGAGATCTAAATGATCCGAACAGCAAAGTCTCTCAGCTTATTTCCCGTAATGCGGTTCAAGTAATTAAACCAGAAAAAGGCACAAAACCTCAAGTATTCTATATATCGGCTGACTTTAATCAACAGCCCAAGTAAGGAGGGGAAATCAATTGACGGTTAATGATATGTATACATTTATGAATGAATCAAATTGGAATGCATTGGTTCCATTTTATTTCTTCCTCATAAGCATTAGTGCAGGCAGTTTGATGATTGCCTCTTTGAGTACAGTATTTGGTATGAAGCAGTATGACGTCATTGTTCGTCCAGCAGCCTTTGCTTCCTTAGGTTCACTGATACTTGCTCCCTTGTTCTTAATTCTCGATTTGCAACAACCGATGCGCTTTCTGTATGTAATCAATCCACTCAATTTTAATATACAGTCCCCTATGTCCTGGGGAGGATGGCTCCTCATTTTGTACGGAATTACTCTGGTCTTATTTACTAAGAGATTCATCATAGGTTCTGCTTCAGCGCAAGCTGTTGCTGAGACTGCTGCGACAGCAAGTGGTAACAAGAGCCTAAACAGCATTCTCTTTGTTCTTGCTTTATTATTAAGTGCTTATCCGGGGTTCGAGTTGGGTATGATCAAAGCTAAAGCATTATGGAATACACAGTTACTTCCTGTATACTTCATAACGACAAGTCTTCTTGCTGGGTTAGGCATGCTTTTACTCGTAACTCAATTTACTGGTAAGAAAGAGTTGACTGAGAAGTTTATTTCCTCAGTCAAAACGGTAACGATAAGTTTAATTGCTATTAGCCTAGTATGGATTCTCTCAAGAAGCATGATCTTGACAACTTCTGGTCTTGAATCTCAATTAGCGGCACAAACCCTTTGGAAATCGGGATGGTTCGTAGGCGGAGAGTTGGGATTAGGGTTGATTGCACCTCTTGCCCTTCTACTCTTTGGAAATGTCAGTAAAAACCGAACCGTGTTAACCGTAGTATCGGTGTTGTTGTTAATCGGAGCATTTTCAATGAGATATTCCTTAGTGTTTGCTGGTCTTGCAGCGGTAATGCCGTAAGGTTACGCAGAAAGTCACGCCCGGTATGAATCTAAGAATTAGTCAAGGAGGTATAGTATGTCTAGCAAAAATAATTCCTTTTCTCTATCAAGAAGGAATTTCTTAAAAGTTTCTGCTGCGGTCACAGCTACAGCAGGAATGGGACTTGGCGCGAATATGCTGAACATTAAAGAAGTTTCAGCAGAGGAATCTGAGAAACTGGCAAAAAGTTTAGGTAATGTAGAAGTAAAGTATACCGCTGATGTAATGTGCCCGAGTGAGTGCGCTATGGAAATGTGGGTTAAAGACGGTCGTATTATTAAGATTTACGGGAATGATAGCTGTCCTTTTAACGATGGTGCTTGCTGTGCTAAAGGTGCATCAGGAATGCAATTGGTATATTCACCTGACCGCAATAAGTACCCCATGATCAGAGAAGGAGAACGCGGAGAAGGTAAGTTTAGACGGGCAACTTGGGAAGAAGCGATTGACTATATTGGAAAGAAGTTAGTCGATATTAAGAAAAAATACGGTGCTGAATCAGTGATCATGGATGCTGGTGATGTTACGGACCGGGATCAATATTATAGATTATTTCATGCTTTTGGAACACCGAACTGTGTAGAACATGGTTCTATCTGTGATACGCCACGCCGTCATGGACCAAAGTTAATGCTCGGTGGTAAAAGGATCGAACCTGATGTTATGCGTCCGGTCCTCGTCAGGCAGCCTGATGGTAGTCTGAAAAAAGACTACACCTATTACTCTAAACTCATTATTTACGTCGGTTGGAATCCATTCGTTGCGACACGGATTAACTATGAGAGCCGTGGAACAGTAGGTGCCAAAGTAGAAAACGGCTGTAAAGTGATTGTAGTCGATCCCGCCCACACCAATACAGCATCTCAAGCAGATCTCTGGATGCCGATCAGACCGGGTACAGATGGAGATCTCTTCGCGGCAATGCTAAGATATATCCTCGAAAACGATAATCAAAATAATCCATTAAAGAAATATATTGATTGGAGTTTCAAGGAGCTAAGTGTTGGTTGGGATGAGTTTGAGGCTGAATTCAAATCCTGGTGGGGGAAAAATGATCCCATCAATGGTAAGACTTACTTCAGTTTAGATTGGGCAGCGGATAGAACTGGACTCCCTAAAGAGCAGATAGCACAGGTCGCTCATGAATTTGGTATAACAAAGCCTGCTGCTTTAGTGTGGGGAATGCAAAGCCCAGGTCATCACTTCAATGGCTATCCTGCATCCATTCTCGGAACGGCACTCAATATTATCACGGGCAATATTGACGTACCAGGTGGTGCAATTGATACTGAACTTGTGAAGAGTGATAAGGGTGGAGACGCTAAAGGGTCTAGCTTTAAGAAGAAGAAAATCAAGAGAGCCGTCGATGGAAAAGAGCTAGAAGGTGAAATTGAACATCTTCACATGGATTGGTATGGAGATTGGCCTGCTGCATGGGATGATGTTGTAGGAGACTATCCAAGACGATTTAGAGAAGGCGTTACTCTAAATTATGGACCGCTTAAGGGGCATAAATATCCCATTAAAGGCTTTATGATCCGTACGGGTAACCCCGTTATGACCGGTGGAAATACAAAAGACTGGATTGATGCTCTAACAGCGAAGGATTCCAATGGAAACTATAAAGTAGAACTCGTTGTTAATATTGATACACTCTACTTGGAAACAGGGATGTATGCGGATGTCATTCTTCCCGAAGCGAGTTATGCTGAACGCATGAGTCTCTCTGATGTATATCCATCACATCAAGTTCTCTGGTTAAGAGACCGAGTGATCAATCCGCTTCATGAAGCGAAATGTCCGACAGACATCATGAATATGTTAGCTAAGAAATTAAGTGAACTGGGCGATTCAGATTTCAAAGCAAGTGATTTCTGGGATAAGTATAAGAGTGAAGAAGATTTCGTAAATGAAATGCTTGCACCCGCTCCAGGTCGAAATCATGCAGGAGAACCAGTACCTTACCCTCATCTTCCTTTAGGGTATAAACTTGTAGGAACCCCTGACTCCCTTGATGCTGGTCGGGTAACCATTGATCACGAGAAAAAGACTGTAAAAGGTGAACTTGTAACTGTTGAGTGGATGCGCAAGAATAAAGGTGTTGCCGTTTGGCCCATGAGTTGGAATCGCTATAAAGTATTTGATCAAGAAGCAGGTAAGTATGTTGCAAGTAAGGCTGTAGCGAAAACAAACTCTAAGTTATTCGAATTCACATTTAGTGGTTATGATAAGTACAACAAACTCATTAGTGAAACAGGTATTATCCCACGCGGGTTAAAGGAAATTGGGTATGATAAATATCCTAATACCTTCTACTGGTTTGAAACAAAGTGGAATCCTTATACAAATACAGAATATGTCAAGTATAAGGATGAGTATCCTTTCCAGCTCATTTGCGGTCGTGTTCACCACGCGATGACAGGAACCCAAATGGTACCCTGGTTGTCTGAGACCCCGGTTGAAGGAATATGGATGCCTCTAAATAACCCCTTTAAGCACAAAATTATTGATATGAATGCTAAAGGCGAATTAGAGGAAGTTGAAAAAGAGTTTAAGGACGGAACGTTCTGTGTTGGTACGATTGCCATCAATGCTAGTGACGCTAAAGCATTAGGCCTAAAAACCGGCGATTTAGCCATTTTAGAAAATCCTCTCGGCGCACAAGAAAAAGGTAAGGTTTTCGTAACAGAAGGAATGAGGCCAGGAACAATTAAACTCGGATTTGGTACGGGTGGGCGTTTCTCTCCTGGAATTGGCCCCACTTCTAAGAGTAAGGACTATACTCCAAACCACAGTGGCTTAGTTGATCCGAATGCTCATAGCCCAATAATGGGTATGCCCTGTTATGCTGATATGATTATCAAAGTCCAAAAAGCATAAGTTATAATTCTAGAGGAGCCAGGGCGCTCGCCCTGGCTCCATGCCCCTCTAGGAAAGAATGGAGGCCAGTTCAATGGAAATCCAACAGATCTTTACTACACAACAAGAACTATATCGTTTCCTGAGTAACGTTATTACTCTAGGTCCTAAAAAGGAACTGCTTGATCGCTTTCAAGGTGTATATAGTGAATTGATCAATGAAGAAGCAGACGATGATAATTTAGTAAAAGGCATAATTACGATTCAAAAGTCACTACTTGGAAAAGATCTTGCTTCTTATGAAGCGGTTTTGAATAGAGAGTATACGAGGCTTTTCATTGGTCCTGGAAAACCACCAGTAAGCCCATACGCCTCAATCTATATAAGTGCTGAACCCAAGCCAAAGCTAATGGATGAAAGCACGATTGAAGTTCGTAAGCAATATCTCGATAGCAATATTGTGATGGCGAATATGAATTCTGTGCCTGATGACTTTTTAGGTGCAGAACTTGAGTATATCAATTACCTTACGATGAAGTCTTTAGAGTTGATTGAAAAAGCAGAGACTGAAGAATTGGGAACTCTTCTTCAAAAGCAGGAGAGTTTCATTAAAGAACAAGTAATCACATGGATACCTCAATTTGCCAAGAGTCTACTAGATTCCACAACAGAAGATTTCTTTAAAGGGTTTGCCCTTGTTTTGACGGGTTTAGTGGAAGCCCATATATCGATTCTTGAAGAATCAGTTGAAGCGTAGAGTTTCCTTTTGTAGTTTCCACTCGGTATTTTTTCCTCCTCCTTATAAATGCCTCTCGCACAATCTGTGAGAAGGCATTAAACATATGAGACAGCCATATCAGTTTGGCTGTCTCATATGTTATCCTTGTCTTGGTGCCCAAAGCATAACTGAAACCCCGAACAAGCAGATAGTTGCCCCAATCCGAAACTCCACCGTAAGCGGCATAGACTTGAGAAACCCCACTCGCTCGGACGGAAATAACCTGCTTCACTTGGTTAACAGATATATGGATGCATATCTAAATAATCCTCAGAACATTGCTCTTAAGGCTAGAGCGGAGAAGTATGCCAAAATTACCGCCAAGACCATCATCTCCTCCGGAGGTTTCGTTACAGCGATGGCTGGACAAAATGCCTTCTTCTATGACGCAGCGGAAGGACTGCTGACCTCTGTGATTCTGCTGATCGCGGAATATTGTGAGCCGAAGCAGAGACACATGGTTTCTGTGTTCATGCTAATTCAAGATCTGCTTGCTCCCAGCGCCGTCAAGGGCAGGACTTTGTTTCAGTTGTTCCTTGCCTATCTACCGGATGAGCATAAGACAAAATGGTTTGCGGGGGCGGCACTCAATACTACGGAGCAGGCCATGCAAAGTGTTCTCTCCACTGCGCTGTCCCGGCTCAATGCATTTCTGGACTCTGAGCTAGAGCAAATCCTGTGCTTTGACACAGCCATTGATGCAGAGAAGTTCTGTACCAATAAAAGAGCCATCTTTCTGATGATGCCGGAGGAAGATAACATCAAGTATTTCATTATCAGTCTGATCGTACAGCAACTCTACCGTGAAATCCTGTCAGTAGCTGACGAGCATGGAGGAGAGCTCCCTAACCGTGTGATAATGTTTCTCGACGAGATCGGAACCATACCTAAAATTGAGTCCGCAGAGATGATGTTCTCCGCTTCACGTTCCCGTCGTGTGTCCATTGTAGCTATTATCCAGAGCTTTGCGCAGTTGGAAAAAAACTATGGACGAGAAGGCTCAGCGATTATCATCGATAACTGCCAGGATACCGTGTTCGGCTGCTTTGCTCCTAACAGCGAATCGGCGCAGATTTTATCAAAAGCCATGGGAAGCAAGACTATCATGAGCAGCTCGGTCAGCCAGGGTAAAAACGATCCGTAGCAGAGTCTGCAGATGATCGAGCTCCCTCTGATGACGCCTGACGAGTTGAAGTCCATGCCTAAGGGTCATTTTATCGTTACTAATACCGGTGCCTAGCCGATGCGCACTAGGCTAAAGCTATTTACGGAATGGGGCATTACCTTCGGCAAGCCTTACGAGATCACAGAACAATCGGCTAGAGAGGTGGAGTATGTCAACAGGCCAGAGTAGAGGAAGAAATCATCCGCCGTCACTCTGCCTGCATGGATGTGCCGGAGGAACCCGAAGCCACAGCGGTCACATCAGGCAGATTGATCCACACGCCGAATCAGGAGTTGGAAGCGCTGACCCGGACAAAATCACCTGTTCGGATTGAATAGGAGGTGAAGCAGTGGGTTACTTTTCTTCTCTTTATTCCTCGGAGCTGCCGCATCGTGCGAGAACAGTATATATGTATCTGTATGACCGTGCTGATAAGGACGGCAAATGCTACCCAGCGATTGGTACTATCGCCAAAGAACTGAAGCTGTCCCGAAGCACTGTCAAACGCGCAATATCTGACCTTGAAAAAAGCGGCCGTCTGCGTAAGGAGCAAAGATGGCGTGAGAACGGCGGCAAGAGCAGCAATCTGTATTATTTAGCGCAGCCGGATTCCAGCTAAACGGATTAAAAATGACCTTCCCCTCCAAGGGGAAGGTCTGTCTGCTTAGTGGACTATGGAAGGGTTCATGATGAACCGTGAAGGAGAACTTATTACTCTAAGAAGATATAACGGCAGAAAAAGAACAATAAATAATAACTATCTGTTTTATTGGACACCAAATATGATATAATTTTAATATTATGATAATTTTATCTGTAACAGGATTGCTACATATGAAAAGAAGCTTATTTTTTGCGATACTGGAAAGGCTTCAATAATCAGAGGGGGTGTAGGAGGTGGCCAACCAAACAGAGGAAATCAGAAAGTATATCTTTCGTATTCTGCAGCAGGCCAAGGAGATGGGTACACAACAAAGGATATTCGTGCCGGAGATATCAAAAAGGAAATGGGCTTGGGCAACATACCCAAATCAATTTGTGATGCAATGCGAAGCATCCCTTGCTTTTCAAAATATGATGTGCTGGTCACACCTCCAAGCGGAAACAGCACCACCTTAAAACTCAGGTACTACTTGAATGAGGCAGCACCCACACAGCCGGAGCACTCGGCAATTTTTACAAAAGGACGAGCTGATTATCAAACGATTGCATGTCATAGACCAAAACAGTGGGAGCAAGTTGATATCGCCTTTCTGCTGAATAATGCACTTGCATTTCATGATAAGCTGATCAAAATAGAGAACCACAGATATCGGTCATGGGAGCACTGCTATTCGTTTTTTACCAGGCATCAATCCGCAGCTGACGACGAAATCATCGACTTAATGTGTCTGCATCTTTCTAACTATTTGGCGAGCTGGGGAATGTTCCGAGGCGCAGCATTCCTGCTTCAAAAGGACTATAAGGTGCATCTTGAAGTTGTGCATTTAATGCTTAACGAACGGTTTCACATTTTAAGAAGTAAAAACATACGTGAAATTGCACACAATGACGAGTACATAAATCGAATATTTGAACTCAACCAAAAGATCTCTGAAATTTATCGCAGAAAAACAACAGATTTTGAGAATGAAAATGGCCGAAACTCCTCCGATACGTTGATCTCAAAGATATTGCTGGGTGTGTTTGGCTGTGTACCGGCGTATGACCGGTATTTCAAAAACGGACTTCGCAGCACAGGCATTGCCTCTGCACAGTTTTCAAAGAGTTCTGTCGCAGGACTGCTGCAGTTTTATGAGCATTATTATGATGACTTTGAAGCTGTACGCCTGAAGATAAGCGAACACGGTGTGGAATATCCGCCGATGAAAATAATTGATATGTGCTTTTGGCAAATTGGCTTTGACAGTGATACGCAAAAGGAAGAATCAGAGCAGGAGTGATCGTCATGCCCAAGTCATCGAATCAAAAGTTAAAATTATTATATCTCTATATAATTTTGCACAAGAAAACAGACGATAAGCACACCATGACAGTACAACAAATGATCGCTGAACTTGCTGCACTTGGAATTAAAGCAGAGCGCAAAACCATTTATGATGACCTTGAAGCCCTTCGGCTTTTTGGGGTTGACTTGGTGTGCAGAAAAAGTAAAACCCATGATTATTATGTGAACTTAAAAACCTTCGAGCTCCCGGAACTGAAACTACTGGTGGATGCGGTTGCGTCCGCTAAGTTTATTACAGAGAAAAAGTCAGGCGAGCTGATTAAAAAGATTGAAACTCTTGCAAGCGAATACGAAGCAAAAGACCTGCACAGGCAGGTACTGATTTCAGGCCGGGCCAAAACCGAAAATGAAAAAATATACTACAATGTAGATGTTTTGCATCGGGCAATCGCTGATGGAAAGCAAATCTCATTCCGGTATTTTGACATCGGTGTGGACAAGAAGAAACATTACCGTGACGGACACCGAACCGCCTCACCCTATGCCCTGGCATGGGAAAATGAAAAATACTATTTAATTGCGTTTTATGAAAAGTATGATGGCATTTCTCACTTTCGAGTAGAACGCATGGAGGACATTACGATCCTCGAGAGCGATATCCTCCCGCAGCCCGAAGGTTTTAGCCTGAAAGAATATTCGAAAAGAGTGTTTTCCATGTTTGGCGGAGAGGAACATGAGATAACTTTGCGTTTTGACAACAGTTTAGTTGGCGTTGTTTACGATAAGTTTGGTCAAGACGTGGCAATCAAAAGTCCTGGCAAAGATAATTTCAAAATAACTGTAAAGGTAGCAGTCAGCCCGTCCTTTTATGCGTGGCTGTTCCAGTTTGGAAATTTAGTAAAAATTGAGGCGCCGGAATGGGCAAGACAGGAACTGATTGGCATGGCATCAGATATTGTCAGCGAGGTGTAAAGATGAGAATTTTATTTTGCAACATTGCCTATAAATTAAAAGAAAGAGAGAGGTACTATCACAGCGGGATAGCGCCTCTCTCTTTCTTTTAAGTACAAGTTCGGGATAGATTCAGCAAGTTTACCCATTGAAACATGTCATTTCACGTTATATTTGTTTTTACCGCCCCAGAAAATCTGATCGAGGGGTATAGGTTGTATTGAACGAGTAGCCTCTGGAATTCATATCGCCCATTTTTATCAGCATGAGATTGATATCCGTGTTCATCATGGCCGCAATCTGGACAACATCAAAGCCCTTACGGGCATACTCGTGAACTTCGTTATCAGGGAGTAGCAGTGAAGCCGCAAACAAATTGGCTTCATACTCTGGACGCGTATTCATGGAATAAAGAACGTATTCGTGGAATGGACTGTCATCAGCAAGATTCCGATGATGTGCATCATGTCCGAGCTCATGGGCGCATACCAAGGTCTGCACCTGTTCCGGCAAGTTACTATTCAAAAAGATGAAGCGGTTGCGCTGAATCACTCGGTAAAGCCCTTTCAGCTTAGTGAAGTCATTGCGGAACAGAACTTCAATGCCCAATTCGTCTGCTATGGCAAAAGGATCGCGTGTTCCGAAGCGCCTGATATATTTTTCAGCTGATTCATAAATAAGCGCCTTGTTCAATGAATTCACCCCCCTATGATAATTCTATCACAGCAGCAGTCCAAAAAAACGGACTACTCCTTGTCTTCTTTGCGGTACTTTTTCGGCGTGTACTTTTTGTTTTTCTCCTTGGCTATCCAATAAGCGTCGGTGACCGCTTTCATTACGGCATCCAAATCATCGTCGTCCATGTTGCCTCCGGCAAAAAGGCCGCTGACCTCTGTGATGAGCTGCTGAGCGTATTTCTTTCCCCGGTAGCCGTATTTTTCTCCGGCAGCGTTTATAAACTCTTCATTCTCGGTCAGCAGGTAATTCGTATCAACACCTAAAACTGCAGCCAGCTTCCCGTAGATCTCGCGTTTTTTAGGATAGCAATCTCCGTTTTCATAGCTGACCATTGTGCGGAGAGATACTCCGACCGCCTGCGCCAGTTCCGCCTGCGTCATGTCTTTTGCGACGCGGGCATTTTTTATTTTTTCTCCGAATTTCATGTAGACCGCCCTCCTGTAATAAGCAGGTAAGTTTCATATTGTATATTGACAAGTGAAAGTAAATTGCATATAATTCAAATATGTAGATAACCTGCACATTTATAATAATTCATGTTGCACATGGTGTCAAGAGTTATTTCTCTGTGTAAAACGATTGAACCCAGCGGATTGCCGGAAAATTACCGTCTGCAAAGCGCATGACGGCTTTAATTACTCTGACAGTAAAATATAAATAAAGTTAAGGGCAAACCTGTCTAAAGGCAGGGACGCAAAGCCGAGGGTCTAAAGCGTTTGCCGCGCTATGACAGCCTGGCTGCCGATCTTTGCGAATGCCTGCCATTTTTAAGAGCAGGCGTTTGTATTGATAGAGAAAATAATGCAGGAGGGTATGAGATGGTGAAAAAGATAAAGCTCAAATGTCCGAATTGCGGACGCCGAATTGCTGATTACAGCGGAAATGCTGAGGCATTGGCTCTGGTGGCTGAAACGAGTAAGGCCGAAAGCGATGTACTCAGCTTAAAATGCCACCTGTGTAAATCACAGGTTTCGATTATGCTGGACAATAACGAGGTTTATGGAATTAAACAGACCTCTGAATCCATGAAATAGTACAGGCTATACAACCGAATAAATAATACATTTATATTCGATTCCAGCGCTTGACGCTATCCTCCCCTTAATGCGGAGTGATTATAAAGGTGCCGGCCGGGCCTGACGAGTAGCACTATTGCTATGCGTCAGGCCCGGCCGGTTCTGCATTCAGAAGAAGCTGCTCGTTTGGCTCCCCAGAAAGGAGCAAAACCAGTGGCTTTTATTTTATGCAATAACAAAACAGCAGCTTGCTGCCGATCTCCTCCGCTTGTTCTTCATTTTCGGATTTTCAAATTCACGAAATGGAGGACAAGCTATATGGATAACCATGTTGAAAATTATTGCTTGCTCGTTAAGGGCAAGCGCATCCCAGTGACCAAAGAGGTCTATAAAGCCTATTACCAATGCCGGGATAGGGAAAAGTACCTGGACAAGCTTGCGGAGGAAAACAATATCTCACTTGAAGGCTGCAACGAGAAAGGCATCTCTGTAGAATACATAATCTTTGCCGCAACGGATTCTATGGAGGAGAGGATCATAACCGAGATGTTGATCGTAAAACTGCGCCAATGCATCAAAATGCTAGATGAGTCTGAAAGAATGGTCATTGCAGAGCTTTATCTTCAGGGTAAAAGTGAGCGTCAGCTGTCGAAGGAAACCGGTATTCCATCGATGACAATACACGACCGCAAGACCAGGATACTTAAAAAGTTAAAAAAAATGATGGAAAAGTAAAAAGTTTTTCCGTGCAACCCCTCACTTTTTTCCCTAAAGAAGTGAGGGGATTTTTTTATTCCCTTGTTGCTCTTTGAGAATATCATATCCGGCAGCATAAATACATGAGCTGTCCAGCCGTGTGAAAAGCGGTAGCGACGTTGACGGGAGCGCCAAGACTGCCTGCGGATGAATTTCATCCGTCGAACCGATGGCATCGAAGGTAACGAGCGAGAACGCCCGGTCATAAAACAGTTCGTGGTGAACTGTTTCGCAATGAAATGGACAGTGATAATGCTACTTCCGTCCAGCCACAGACTCACGCAATGGGGGCGGCTCGCAGAGATCCTGGGAGAGGTGAGATTCCTATGGTGTTTGCTTAACCGGCAAACCGTTTATGCTGCCGCCCTGAGAGCCGCAAGGCTTTTTCGCTTCGGGAAGTAGTGTCGAATAGAAGCGGTATTCGTAATGAAGAACAAGCAGATCATTTTTGATCTTGGAAACTATGCGGCAGGGCGGTCTTTTCCGTCCTGCCGTATCCTTCTGAGATTAAATTCAAAATATCAAGGAGGAAATCGATATGCAAAAGGAAGCATTGGCTGAATTGCTAAAGAAGGAGCTAATCATCGGATATGTGTACGGATTTGATGGAGAGCGTCAGGAATTCTATTTCGAGAACTCCCCGTCCAGCATTGCGAGCTTTATCATGCTGAAGAAGGAGAATGCAGACAAGCTTGTTCTGACGGATACGCTGGACAGGCTGATACTGGATACTTATGGCGAATTTATCAACCGCTGTCCGGATCAAAAACTTCTGCAGGAAATCAGAAAGGATCTGATACCCATGCAGCTGGGCGATATGGAGCCGGTCGAAATACCGATTGTGACTGCAAAAGAAGCCCAAGCTTTCTGGAGCCAGGAAAGCTGCAAACGAGCATGGATTTACTGCCGGATCGACGCACCGGAGGATACCCACGGTGCCTTGAAAGGCCAGAAAAAGGAGCTTATTGATTACGCAGAGCAGATGGGCTTTGTGGTCGTTGGTGAGTCTGAAGATATTGAAAGCGGTCTGGAGTTTGGCCGTTTAGGTCTTGCGGAGGTCATGAAAGTGGCTGGTGATGGCAGAATGGATGTATTGCTGGTAAAGAAGCTTGACCGCCTGGGGCGGGATACAGTCAAATTACTCGAGCTTCTAAGAGGTCTGGATCAGCTGGGCATCGAGCTTTATTCACCACTGGAAGGCCAAATACAGATGGATCAAAGCCTTTCTCTTTCTATGCAGTAAAGGAGGGGGAGCCATATGTCAAAGAATCAGACAGCCAATGAAGTGAAATACAAGGTAGCGGTAAAGCTGCTGGATATTATGCTTCGTAACGGCCTCATCTCCCCTGCTGAGTACAAGAAAATCGATGAATTGAACCGTCGAACCTTCACGCCGGAGCTTTCTGAAGTATATGTGTAAAAACACCTGGATATATCAAAACTTGTGTGGTAGTGTGTGTTGCTGACAGGAGTCAAAAACGAGAGAAAGGAGAGAACTTATGGCTAAGAAGGTAGTAATAATTAATCCTGTTAAGCAGCAGGTCGTCCGGCAATTACAGCCCAAAAAGCGGGTTTGTGCCTATTGTCGGGTAAGCACCGACTCCCGTGAGCAGCAGAATTCATTTACCGCACAGTTGAAATATTACACCGCCTTTATTGAAAACCAAGAGAACTGGCAGTTCGCCGGAATCTATGCCGATGAAGCAAGAAGCGGCACCAAACTGCAAAAAAGAGATGACTTTTTAAGAATGCTGAAGGACTGCGAGGACGGCAAGGTTGATATGATCATTACCAAATCCTTGACCCGTTTCGCCAGAAACACGGTGGACAGCATCCAGGCGATTCGACGATTAAAGGAGCTTGGCATCTCCGTCTATTTTGAAAAGGAGCATATCGACAGCCTGTCGGAAAAAAGCGAGATGATGCTGACTATTTTAAGCTCTCTGGCACAGGGCGAATCCGAAAGCATCTCCACCAACAGCAAATGGGCGGTGATAAAACGCTTTCAGGACGGTAGCTTCATCCTTGGTACTCCCGCATACGGCTATACCAAGGATAAAAGCGGCGAGCTGATTATTCAAGAGGAAGAAGCTGCGGTAGTCCGACGCATTTTCCGAGAATACTTAAACGGCAAGGGTACTTATGCAATCGCCAAGGATTTATCGGAGGAAGGGATCTCCACCATACGCTCAGCTGAAAAATGGAACGACAGTGTGATAAAGGAGATATTGTTAAATCCCATTTACACCGGAAATCTGCTTCATCAGAAAACCATGACCACAGAGGTTCTGCCCTTTAAACGACAAAGAAACAAGGGCCAGCTTCCTCAGTACCTGGTAGAGGACAACCATGAACCTATTATCTCACATAAGCAGGCGCAGGCGGTCAGGGATATTTTTGAGTACCGCAGAAAGCAGATGGGGGGGGACGATACGAGCAAATACCAAAGCCGGTATGCCTTCAGCAGTAAAATTCTCTGCGGCGAATGCGGCGGTATGTTCCGGAGGCAAAAAATCTACATCGGCAAGCCCTATGAGAAAACCCAATGGTGCTGTCGTCAGCACATTTTGGACAACACCAAATGCAGCCAAAAGGCAATCCGGGAGGATGACATCCAATGGGCGTTTACCGTGATGTGGAACAAGCTTGTAAGCAATTATGCCGAAATTCTCACTCCTCTGCTGGATACGCTTAAAAAGCTCCGAATGGACGAGCAGCAGGAGCGGGAAATTGGGGAATACAGTAACAGAATCATGGAGCTGACAGAGCAGGGTCATATACTCAGCAGACTGGTATCAAAGGGGTATATTGACCCTGCAGTATTTATAGAGCGGCAAAATGCTCTGACTATAGAGCTTGTCGCTGTGAAAAAGAAGAGGGGCCAGCTTCTGGACAATAACGGCTTCGACATAGAGATCGCCGGAACAGAGCATCTTATGGAACTGATCATAAACAATCCTCATGTTATTGAAGAATACCGTGAGGATTTATTTTTACAGGCTATAGACAAGGTAACCGTACAGAAAAACGGACAAATTACCTTCCAGCTCATCAACAGGCTGGAGCTGTCCGAACCCTGCAGGAAGGAGGCGATAGAGGATGATGCAAAGGCACATGCCCATCGGATATAAGCTGATAGAAGGAAAAATACAGCTTGATGAACCCAAAGCCGCTGTTGTGAAAAAGATATTTGCAGATTATCTATCCGGTACCTCCACCTCTGCTCTTGCCAAGCGGCTGACCGAAATGGGATTTCCGAATGCCAACAGCAAAGCCTCCTGGAACCACGGCTCCATCGGCAAGATACTGGAGAATGTCAAATATCTTGGGGATGAATTCTATCCGCAGATGATTGCCGTCGAGCTGTTCGAGCAGGTGCAGAAACGTCGTAAAGAACGCTGTGATCAGCTGGGGCGAAGTATTCAGCCAAACAGTGCGAACCGCCAATACCCGTTCACCGGAAAGCTCCGGTGCGGAGAATGCGGCGAGGTTTACCGAAAATACATCGAGCACTGCGGTAAAACGTCGGAGAAGTCCTTCTGGAAGTGCAAGAGGTATATTTACAAAAACCGAGTGTGCTGCCGATGCGGTTTCCTCACGGATGAGCAGATTGAAAAAGCCTTCCTTGAGGCAGCCAACCGTATTCTGGCAAGGATACAAATCCTCGACCGGAAGCCTAAGAAGGAGCCGATTCACAATAACACTGAATTTAATAGCTTGGATCAGCGTATTAAGGAGCTGGAAGCAGAAGGGCGGTATTCGTCCAAGGAGCTTCCGGCTCTTATTTTTAAGCGTGCACAAGCTTTCTATAAAACGGCGAAAGTCGATGACGCAGAATATAACAACGAAAAGATGAAGCAGGCGTTTTCAGGCAGACAGTCTCTCACAGAATTTGATGAGGATTTGTTTCGAACAGTGATAAAGCAAATAACCGTCTACGCCGACCATCGGCTGGTGTTTGAATTTATAAACGGATTAACAATGGAAACCGGATATTAAACCAAAGGAAGGAGAAGCCATGATGCAGACAGCGACAGCTAAAAAGAAAAGTATATCCTTCATACCTCCGCAGCCGGAGTATGACAGGAGCATAAAGCCCCAGTTTAAAGCACTTAGGGTGGCAGCATACTGCCGCGTCAGCACCACGCTGGAGCAGCAGGAAACCAGCTATGAAGCTCAGGTTTCCTACTATACCGAAAAAATAAAGAGCAATCCCAACTGGAAGCTTGCCGGAATCTTTGCCGATGACGGCAAAAGCGCAACTAACACCAAAAAGCGCGATGACTTCAATGCCATGATCGAGGACTGTATGGCCGGAAAAATCGACATGGTCATCACCAAGTCAGTCAGCCGCTTCGCCAGAAACACGGTAGACAGCCTCCAGAACATACGCAAGCTCAAGGAAAAGAACGTAGCCGTATTTTTTGAAAAAGAGGGTGTGAATACACTGGATGGTACCGGCGAGCTTTTAATAACCATCCTGAGCAGTCAGGCACAGGAGGAAAGCCGAAACCTCAGTGAGAATACCCGGTGGGGCCTAGTCAGACGATTTGAGAACGGCATCGTCTCGGTCAATCACAATAAGTTTTTAGGCTATACCAAGGACAAGAACAATGAGTTGGTCATCGTACCAGAGGAAGCAGAGCTGGTCAGACGAATTTTTCGGCTTTACCTCGAAGGAAGCAGTATTGTGCAGATCACCAAGATATTAGAGTCGGAAGGTATCACCACCGTCACAGGTCTGGATAAATGGTGCCCCGGCACTATTAATAAAATGCTGAGCAACGAAAAATACATGGGCGATGTCCTCCAGCAGAAAACCTATACCATCGATTTCCTCACCAAAAAACGGGTACTGAACAAAGGCATCGTCCCCCAGTATTACATAGAGGATGACCATGAAGCTATTATCCCCAAGGAGCTTTATTATCAGGTGCAGGAGGAAAAAGCGAGGCGGGCAAGCCTCCATAAACCCTCAGTCGCCAGAAAGGAAAAGAAGGAGAAAAGCAAATACAGCTCCAAATTCGCCTTAACCGATATTATGGTCTGCAAGGAATGCGGTCAGCCATATCGCAGGCAGATATGGTCTAAATACGGACAGAAAACTGCTGTGTGGCGATGTGATAACCGCCTGAAGAACGGGACAAAGAACTGTAAGCACTCGCCTACATTTAAAGAGGATGTCCTGCATGAAGCAATAATGACTGCTATAAACAGTGTTGTGGAGAATCGCGGCGAGTTTGTCGGTGCCTTCCGAGAAAATGTAATCCGGGTTATCGGTAACTACTCTACCAAAAATGTACCTACCGAATATGACGGACAGATTGAAAAGCTGCAGACTGAGATGCTGGCCTTGATAGAGGAAAACGCCAAGCAGGGTTCTATAACAGAGGATTTTGACGAGCAGTATCATAGGATCGCGGAGCGGATCAACGATCTGAAGCAGAAAAAGCTGGAGCTGGTGCGGGAGCAGAAAATGGCGGCGAATTTTCAGCAAAGAGTTGAGGACATGGATGCCTGCCTAAAGAAAACTACCTGCGAGGTCGGGGAATTTGACAATGACTTGGTAAGGAGGCTCCTGCAAAGCATCAAGGCCGTCAAGGACGACCTAATTGAGATCCAATTCAAATCCGGAATCGTGATGAATCAGCGGGTTTCATACTTTGATTAACACAAGGCAGGGACGGCTGTGATCCGGCTGTTCCTGCCAGAAGACAGAAGCTGGCAAGATGAAAATTCTCAGTAAGCTGAGGATTTTAGTCTTGGCGAAAGATCATAATTATGTGCTTGTTATTGTTCGCCAAATGGTATATAATATTTCCATGTTTATACTTTGAGGAGGAATTTACATCGTGGAATATATGTCCGTAATTGAAGCGGCGGAAAAATGGAAGATAACAAGACGTCGCATACAAGTCCTTTGCAATCAAGGACGTATAAATGGTGCTCAAAAAGTAGGAACCGTTTGGATTATACCATCAGATGCGGAAAAACCCAAAGATGCCAGATTCAAAGATAAAAAATAATAATGAGATGAGAGGAGATTAGGCATGAGTGTTCTAAAAATAAAATCGCTAGTAGAAAGATTTAGTAAAAACCTTCAATACTACAAGAACAGTTCAAATGCTTACAATGAACATTCATGTAGAGTCGAATATATAGACCCTTTATTAAAAATATTGGGATGGGATGTTGCTAATGAAAAAGGCTTACCTCCACAATACAGAGAAGTAATAGCGGAAAATTATTCGAATGAAACAGATAGACCTGATTATTCGCTTACCCTTAAGGGCGTTACAAAACTATTTGTTGAAGCGAAAAAGCCTGCGGTTGAAATTTCTACAGCGACAGAACCAGCTTTTCAAACAAGAAAATATGGCTGGAATGCTAAGCATAAAATAGCTGTACTTACTAACTTTGAATATCTGGTAATTTATGATACAACATGTATTCCAAAGGATACTGATGAGACGGCTGTTGCGCGATACCGCAAGTATCATTACACAGAATATGTGGAAAAGATAAACGAGATCATGCAGTTGATTTCAAGGGATTCAGTATATGATGGAACATTTGATGAGTTCATGAAAGAACATTTCCCTGTTTCAGGCAGACAGACTGAGCAAATTGATGAACTTTTTTTAAAACAAATCAATGAATGGAGGATAGGCCTTAGTAATTATTTGTATGGGCAAACTAATACATATTTCGAATTACATGATGAGCCATCAAAAAATACTGAACATTTACTGGTAGCAGAAACAAGTTACAAAATTAAGAAAATACCATTAAAGTACAACTCTATTGAAGTATTAAATGATGTAGTTCAACAATTCATTAATCAGATTGTTTTTTTAAGAATCTGTGAGGATAGAAATTTACCGCTTTATCACAAGTTAAAGGAAACAATAGCTGATCAAGATCTAATGAAAAAGAATCTTGCTGAGTTGTTTCATGCTGCCGATAAACGATATAATTCCGGTTTGTTTGAAGGCGAATATATTATTTTTGATTTAGATAACCAAATAATTATGGATATGATTGAAGGACTATACTATCCTCAAAGTCCATATTTATTTAACATAATTGAACCAAATATGCTTGGTAAGATTTATGAAGCATTTTTGACTGAAAAGCTTATTCTTTCAGATGATGGAAAGATAGTTCTTGCCAAAAAGAAGGACTGTGTGAATCGTTCAGTGGTTACTACACCAACTGAAATTGTAAAATACATGGTTTCGAAAGCAATGAATGAGCTTTGTTTTAGTAAAACTCCAGAGCAATTATTGGATCTAAGGATTGCAGATATTGCTTGCGGCTCAGGTATATTTTTGGAAGAAGTATATGATTATCTAGTCCACTATTGCGTTGAATGGTATCTAGTAAATAGCCCTGAGCATTTGATTGAATTAAGCAATGGGAGAAAGAAGTTACCTCTTGAAGATAAGAAAGCCATTTTATGTTCCTGCATTTTTGGCATAGATATCGATATACATGCAGTCGAAGTGGCTAAATTCTCATTGCTGTTAAAATTAATTGAAGATGAAACTGCTCCGTCTGTAGTTAATTCTACCCCTATATTACCGAACCTAAGGAAAAATATTTTTTACGGTAATTCCTTAATAGATAGTGCTCGTTTACAGGGTAAAGGCATAGACAATGCAGTTCGGATAGAAATTGTTCCGTTTGATTGGGAACATATTAATAAAGGGAATCCATTTGACTTAGTCATTGGTAATCCACCGTATGTAAGTACAGAAGATATGCATGGTTTGTTACCCTCTATAGAAGTTTCGACATATAAAAATACCTATAGCTCAGCGTATAAGCAATTTGATAAATATTTTATGTTTATTGAACGGGCAATCGAAAAGATTAAAGAAAATGGTATGGTATGTTATATCGTTCCGAATAAATTCTTTAAAATTGGTTCAGGTAAAAATTTACGAAAATTGCTTGCTTCAAATAGCTATTTAATGAGTTTAGACGACTTTGGAGATGCTCAATTATTTGAAGATAAGACCATTTATAGTTCTATTTTACTTATTCGTAAACGTAAAAATAATGAATTTGTTTATACTAAAGTCAATTCTACAGCTTCATTATGGGCGGGAACGGAAACAAACTCTATAATTATTAACAATAATACTTTAAGTGAGCTACCTTGGAGATTGTCAACTGATATTGAATTCATGCAATTGCTCAAAAAGCTTGATGAAGTGTCTGTTCCAATCACACAGTATGCAGATATTTACAACGGTATACAGACCAGTGCGGAAAGGCCTATCCCTGTATACTGGTTTGCTCATGACGAGATAGTAAATGAAACAGAAGAATATTTCACTATTTCAAGAAACAATAAAAATTACAATATCAATAAGAAAATTTTAAAACCCTATTTTAAGCCTTCAAAGAAGAGTGAAAAAGGGTTGAATTCTTATAGCCCCATCTTGACTGACAAGTGGATTATATTCCCTTATGACGAAGATGGAAAGTTAATTAACATACAAACTATGCAATCCGAGTACGCAGCCACATACGAATATTTAATGTCCTACTTTAATCGGCTGTTGCCAAAGAGTGTATCTCCAAAAGGTTTCAGGGATGTACAAAACGCTACAGAAGACACATGGTATCAATATGGTCGCACCCAGCATTTGACATCATTTATTAATACCCCGAAACTAATTGTTGGTGTATTGAGCAAAGAACCTATGTATGCTTTTGACAATAATGATATGTTGATTGCCTCTGGGGGAACGGCTGGATACTGTGCTGTAAGTTTAAAGGAAGACAGTCCATATAGCCTTGAGTACATACAAGCATGGCTTACCCATCCTTATACTGAAAAGTTACTTGAGATTATCGGCAGTGACTTTGAAAACGGATTTACAGCGAGGGGTACCTTTGTATTGCAAACACTGCCTTTTGTTGAGTTGGATATGAATATAGCTCATGAAAAAGCTGTTCATGACAAAATAGTTACTTTGACACAAAGAGTATATTCCATTAATGACTCATTAATAGATCGTCCGAATAAAGGGGCTGCCAGTGTTCTGATTAGAGAAAAGAACAGATTGATTAAAGAGATAGAAAGCATTGTAACTCGAATTTATAGACTTGAGTTCAATAGGTGAATTTATGAGACTGAAGAAAGATAATACAGATCAAAAATTAAGAGGAGCTTATTATACGCCAATGCAGCTTGCAAGTGCAATGGTGGGTATTTTTGCTGCAGATAAGACTATAAAGACTATTTTAGAACCTAGCTGTGGTGATGGTGTTTTTATTGATGCTGCTATTGAAGCTGACTTAATTAATAATATAGATTTATTTAGAGCAATCGAGATTGAAACAAGCGAGGTTGATTTATTAAAAAACCGTTTTGCAAAATATAAAAATATTGACATACAGTGCAAGGATTTTTTCGATTTTTACAATGAATCATACAAGACAACGAAATATGATTTGATTTTAGGTAATCCGCCATATATTAGATATCAATATTTAACTGAATCGCAAAGAGAAATTCAATCAAAAATATTGATCACTCATGGAATGAAGTCAAATAAATTAATTAATGCCTGGGTGGGGTTTTTGGTTGCCTGTGTGCAAATGCTAAGTGAAAATGGGAAAATTGCATTTGTGATTCCTGCAGAAATTTTGCAGGTTGCTTATGCAGAGGACTTGAGACTATATTTGTCCAACCATTTTTCAAAAATAACATTGATTACATTTGAAAAATTGGTCTTCCCTGACATAGAGCAGGAAGTACTGGTCTTTGTTGGCGAAAAGGGTAACGAAGAAAAAGGTATTCGTATATTTGAAATGAGCGATTTAGATGATTTTAGTGCTATTGATCTTGCCGCGAATGGGTACCAGAAAATGCAGCATGTAAAAGAAAAATGGACAAAGTATTTTACAACGAGCCAAGAAATTGAATTAATCCAGAAAATAAAAAAGGATAGTCGCTTTCAAAAATTTTCAGACTGCGGAATTATTAATGTTGGGATAACAACAGGAAATAATGATTATTTCTCGATTGATAGTAAAAAAGCGAAAGAATATGACCTCTCCCCTGTTTTGCTTCCGTTAATTGGACGTAGTGCTCATGCACATGGAATATACTTCACGAAAGAAGATTGGATGAAAAATGTTGGAAATGGCAAAAAGGCACAACTAATCAATTTCCCAGATATGCCTTACGAAAATTATCCTGATAAGCATAAAGAGTATATTCAAAAAGGCGAACAGGAAGGGCAAAACAAAGGCTATAAATGCTCGATACGTGATAGGTGGTATATTGTTCCTTCTGTATGGGTTCCGGATGCTTTTTTCTTAAGAAGGAATAACTTGTACCCAAAATTTGTTTTAAATCAATGTGAGGCGGTTTCTACTGATACTATGCACAGGGTAAAGTTTAATGATAGCGTTGATCCTGAGACCCTATTGCTCTCGTACTACAATAGTATTTCGTTTGCTTTTACTGAAATTTGCGGACGAAGCTACGGGGGTGGTGTACTTGAAATATTACCTGGTGAGGTTGGAAATATTATGCTACCTAAACTTGATAAGATTGATGATGAAAAGAAATATCCTCTGCTTCAAAAAATTGATAGTACCGTACGTAATAATGAGGATATAGAGATTGCATTAGATATTGTGGATGAAGAAATTTTAGTTAAACAGTTAGGTATTGAATTAAGTGTTTGTAAGCAGTTTAGAGCAATATGGAAAAAACTCCAAAAGCGAAGATTAGGTAGAGGGTAAGTTGCGATATACAGTCCTGCGTTTTTAAGTTTAATAATTGAAATCAGGGGGAAAAGATATGAAATTAACTAATGCGAAAATACGCAATTATCGATTGTTAGAAAATTGTGCTATTCGGATTGATGAAGAAACCACAATTTTAGTAGGAAAAAACAATTCCGGTAAAACATCGTTTTCATATCTTTTTGAAACTTTTTTGAAGAATACCAAAGAGTTTACATTTAATGATTTTTCGATTGCTTGTCAAGAAAAATTTATAAGTGCATATAATGAATATTTATCTGTAAAGGATAAAGAAGACTTACTGGAAGATTATTTCACAAATATTGATGACAAGCTGCCTGCAATTGAACTGGAGCTAGATATTGAATATGGAAAAGACGATAATTGGAGCAATATCAGACCTCTTTTAACTACATTAGATAATAATAATATCTTACATATTCTGTTTGCATTTAAAATTAAAGAGCCAAAAAAATTCTTTGATTCATTGACTAATACAATTTCAAAGTTATCTACTAAAAAGCAAAATAAAAAACAATGTATTTTGGGAGAAATATCAAAAACGATTAATGATTTTTATGGTTGTGTTATAAAACCAATTTACCAAGATATATATACAGATGAGGTAAAGTATACAGACATTCAAAAAATAATAAGTAGTTACTTTATAGCAGCACAAAGGCAGGTTGAAGACAGTAATTCAAAAACAAATTCTAAATTAGCACCAGTTTTTCAGCGTGAATATAAAAACTGTGAAAAGTCAAAAGAAAATGAGACATTACCTGAATTAGAAAAATTACGCGATACTATGGAGAAAGCTAATGGTGATATAGATACAAAATTAGCATCATTCTTTAGGGATTTTACAGCTTCATTTTCTACTTTTGGATATCCTAATGTGGAAGGTTCAGATCTTATATTAAAATCAAATGTAACTCTAACAAATTTATTTAGTGGAATACAATTATTTTACAAAGATCAGGAACACTTACTTCCAGAAAGATATAATGGATTAGGATATAGCAATTTAATCTATATCATATCCGAAATGCTTTGTTTTAGGTCGCAAATTAAAGAACTTAATTCTGATTTAAATCTAATATTCATAGAAGAACCTGAAGCTCATATGCACCCACAGCTACAGAAGACCTTTATTACAAAGTTAAGTGAGTTTATGGAACAAAATGGAATAAATGTTCAGATTGTTATATCCACGCATTCTCCTCATATAGTTTCAAATGCAAAATTTGAAAATATTAGGTATTTCAATAGAAATGAGTATTCTGTAACTGTAAAGGATTTATTGGAATTTGAAATCGATACTAAAAAGAAAGTAACTCATGATGAACCTTTTGATGACGGCACAATTGAGTTTCTAAAGCAATATATTACACTTGTAAAATGTGATATGTTTTTCGCAGATAAAATCATTTTAGTTGAAGGTTTATGTGAACGTCTTTTAATGCCATTGTTTCTTATAAAAATAGATAATCTAATAAAGTCGCAGCCTGAGTACCAGAAACTGCGTGTACTTTCTGAGCAATATATTGCAATAATAGAAATTGGTGGAGCTTATATGTATAAGTTCAAGGAGTTCCTTGAGTTTTTGGGGATAAAAACTCTTATTATTACAGATGTGGATAGTTGTCTATCTGAGCAAGAAATGGACAAGGATGGTAATCTTGTTTTTTTGAAAGATGGTAAAACACCTAAAATGACTCGTGATAAAAAGAAAGAAATCAAATCAGATTATATATCACAGTTGGTAACCTCAAATCAGACCTTAATAAAATGGCAACCTGGGAAGAAAAAGATTAAAGAGCTGATTTTCAATAAGTTTAATCAGAATAGTAAGCAATTAGTTAATGTGTCGTTTCAAAGAAATATATACGACACAAAAGCAAATATCAAATGCGGGCGCTCCTTTGAAGAAGCATTTATTATTGATAATTGGCTGTATATGTTTAACATGAAAGACCGGTTAGAAAGTGTCAAAAGTAATATTAGTGATTATAAGGACGCAGATGAGATCCTAAATAATTCTTATAATATATACGAATATATTGATACAAATAATAAAAAATCTGATTTTACATTTGACTTAATGTATGTCTCATCGAAGGGCTGGTCTGTTCCGACTTATATTAAGGAGGGATTGATATGGCTAGCAAAGTAGAACATCTTATCATGAGGTGTATTGACAATAATGAAAGCTTTATTGTTGAGGCTGGTGCCGGAAGCGGCAAAACTTGGAGCTTGGTACAAGCCCTGTTTTATATTCTACAAGTTAAAGGAAATCAATTAAAAGTAGCAAACAGAAAAATAGCATGTATTACATATACGAATGTTGCTAAAGAAGAAATTATTGATAGAATTCAAGCAAATGAGTTGATAGATGTTAAAACTATTCATGATTTCTTGTGGAATATAATAAAGCCTTTTCAAAGAGAATTAAAGCTTGAATTGATAGAAATTTTAAAAACACAATATACTAAAAACACAGATATCTTAAGGACCTCAAAAACAACAACAAAGAAATATGCTGAAGCTAAAGAAAAAGCTGATAAATACAAACTGACATTAGACGAATTAGATAAATTCAAAGGAAAAATCGAATACAAAGATTACTATGATCGTAAAAAAGGAATTGTCTCTCACGACGATATTCTTAAATTGGCAACTGCACTGCTAGGAAAGTATAATAAAATTTATAAAATAATTCAGGATACATACCCTATTATTTTCATTGATGAATATCAGGATACCAATCAAGAAATTGCAGAGGTATTATTAAATAACGTCAAGAACAACTCTTCGATTTTGTTCGGGTTGTTTGGTGACTATAATCAGCAGATTTATGTAAAAACAATTGGCAAAGTAGATGATACCAAATTCAGTTTAAAAAAGATTCCCAAAGACGAAAATTATAGGTGCTCTTTGGAGGTAATTAGTCTACTGAACAAATTGCGAAGTGATATAGAACAACGGCAATCAGGTGAGGAAAAGCATGGAAGATGTGTTTGCTATTATGTAAATGACACCGAATTAGATACTGAGGAATTTATTTCAAGTAAAATATATCGTGAATTAAACATAACAGAAGAGATGGAGATTAAACGACTTTATTTAGTAACCAAATCCATTGCTAAAAGAAATGGCTATCTTGGACTTCACGATTTATATGACGAAGAAAACAAGGACGTAACTAACCGCAGGGCAAAGAATAAAGATGAATTACTCAAGAATAAAGATAATAGAGATTGTCCATTCGCTAATTTTCTATTTGAAATAGAAGAATTGATTGAGCTATATCAAAACAACAAGATACAGAGATTATTAGCAAAAACATCTTATGAGCTAATATGTATGGAAGACAAAACAAAATTGGATAACCTGATGCAGAAACTTATTAAACTAGCAAGTAAAAGTAGCATACAGGAGATCTTTGAGTTTGTTTGGAATAATAATTTATTGAAAAAGCCAAGTAAAATCAAGTATATCTACGATAATAAAGAACTGCATGATGATTTTATTATTGCTTTGATGAAAATGGAATACAAGCAATTTCAAAATTTATATTATACCGTAAAAAAGACATCGCCTTTCTCTACCGATCATGGTACTAAGGGTGCTGAATTTGATAATGTTGTTTGTTTTGTTGATGATAACGATTGGAAGACAAGCTATAATTTCAGTAATTATTTTGATGGAACCGATGCCGGCACACCTAGATTTGATAAGACAAAAAATATGTTGTACGTAATTTGTTCAAGGGCTAGGTATAATTTGGCTATTGTGTTTTTATCAAAATTAAGTGATAACTCACAAAAAAAGGTCGAGCTGCTATTTGGAGAGAGAAATTATTTTCCTGAAAAATGATGGTATCTAAGCACATTATACTGATTAACAATAATCAGAGGGAATATTTGGATCACAAGTGGTAATGGCATAGAGAAACCGGACAGCTTCTTGAGATGCTAACAGGGATTAAAGTAATGCTTATTGAAATCAGGATATAAAAACTTCCATAACATTATCTATTATTTGCTTTTCTAAGATTTATATAAGCAAGGTAAGCTTAAAAACATCCTGCCGCCAAGGCCCCATCAGGCTCAAGCGGCATCTTTTTTGTACACTCAAGGCACGTTGAGAGTATAATAATGATGACGTATAGTGGTCAAAAGGGCAAATAAGACGGTTCAGATACCATATATAGCGTTTTGGGCCTATTCTATAGATGACATAGCCCCATCTCGCAAACAACTGAATATAGAAACACAACAAAAGGAGCGGGCATGTTTTCACAATGAAGATATGCCTTTTTTACGTATCACAAAGTATAAGTTTTTTGGGGATCCTCCTTTACTTGAATACGTGGAAACCGCCCGCATGATGGCATAGTCAATTCCTCCTTTTGCTAAATGGGCAAATCTTTTTTGCAAATATTGCGATTGCGGATGAGAATAAGATAATGGCGCCTACGAAAAGAACAGCTATGCCCCAAATCGCCGCTGATTCCCCCGCAATGATCCCATCCGGATTGAACAGGTGAAGAATGTGGCATACTTTGCGTTTTCCAGCTCTTTTCCGGCATTGGCCATCATCTGTATGATGAACGCCAATGCCGGAATACCTCACCTTGGCTAACTGAGAAGGACAGATCGAATACCCCCCGGCCTTTGCTGTAATCTCTGGTTAAAATCTTAATTTCCAATTTGCCCATTACAAATATTCCTTCCTATTAAAATTCTTTTTTCAGTAAATCTATCATTGTTGATCTTATAACCATTTTTTTCAAAGCAGGAATAAGCGGCGTTTATACAAAATTAACACAAACCGGAAGCATATTTGCACTATGTTTATGTCCGGTTCGTTATACTATTGTCATAAGGGAGGTGTCTGCATGATTGTCCCCCTTATAGTTGTTTCAGTTGGCATAATACGGTAATACTAAAAAATGGTGTTTCTGTAAACCAGATACTCGCTTGCCTGAGAGGTTGATAATAACATTATGATGTTTTTAGGGAAATTCAGAGCCAATTCCATACAGATGATCGCGCTTGGTTTTGCCGGTATCATATTGATAGGAACGCTTCTTCTATCGCTCCCCGCCGCCAGCAGGGACGGAGCTTCTCTCCCGTTTATCGATGCTTTGTTTACTTCCGCTTCCGCCACCTGCGTGACAGGGTTGGTTGTGCATGATACATATACGCAATTCAGCCTGTTCGGCCAGATCGTGATCTTATGCCTGATTCAAATCGGCGGATTGGGTTTTATGACGGTGGCTACTCTCTTTTTGATGATGGCCCGGCGCAAAATCGGTCTTGCGGAACGGGGTGTTTTGACGGAGTCGGTCAGCGCTTTTCAAATAGGCGGTATCGTGCGATTGATTCGACGCATAATCATCTGTACTGCGATAGTTGAGGGCATCGGCGCGATATTGCTGGCTATTCGCTTTTGTCCTCAGATGGGTGTAGCGACAGGCGTTTATTATGCCGTATTCCATTCGATATCCGCCTTTTGCAATGCGGGCTTTGACCTGATGGGAAGATTTGCCCCATACACATCTCTGATACCTTATCAGAGCGATGTGCTGGTCAATCTGACGATTATGACGCTGATCGTCATCGGCGGACTTGGGTTTGTGGTCTGGGATGATATCATGGAGCACAAGCTGCGTTATGTACGCTATAAGCTTCATACCAAGATTGTTCTGCTGTCGACGGCGTTTTTAATTATCGGCGGCGCAATTCTGTTCTATGCCATGGAACAGGGCAACGTGCTCGCGGCGATGCACCCGATCGATAAGCTGCTGGCCTCGCTCTTCCAATCGATCACGCCAAGAACAGCCGGTTTTAACACGGTGGATACTGCTGCGTTAACTGAAGGCGGCACGGTTTTGTCCATGCTGCTGATGTTAATCGGAGCATCTCCCGGTTCTACAGGCGGCGGTATCAAGACGACCACGATCATGGTCATCTTGCTGGCGACGATATCCTACATCAGGAATACGGACGACATCAATATTTTCCACAGAAGATTGGAGAACAATACGATCAAACGGGCCTATTGCAGTACGACAATATACATTATGTTATCGATTTTGGGCATATTTTTGCTCATTACTACGCAGGGATTGCCTGCGAAAGATGCGGCTTTTGAAACGCTGTCGGCCCTTGGCACGGTAGGGCTGTCCACAGGGATCACACGAGAATTGGATACGCTGTCACGCATGGTCATCATACTGCTCATGTACAGCGGGCGCGTAGGCAGCCTGACATTGTTAATGGCTGTAATGATGGGAACGAAATCGAAGCTTAGAAATCCGGAAGAAAAGATTATCATCGGCTAGGGAGGAAGAACATGAAAACAGTATTGATCATCGGCATTGGCAGGTTTGGAAAGCATTTGGCCACAAGGATGACGGAGCTTGGCAATGAAGTCATGATCGTCGATAAGGAAGAGGAAAAGATAAACGACCTGCTGCCCTGCGTCACGCGTGCCCATATCGGCGATTGTATGGATGAAAAGCTGCTGCGTTCTTTGGGCGTAAGCAACTTTGACATATGCTTTGTATGCATCGGCGATAATTTTCAAGCGTCTTTGGAAATCACATCCTTGCTGAAGGAGCTTGGAGCAAAGTATGTGGTATCAAAAGCGGACAGAACGATTCACGAAAAGTTCCTGCTGCGCAACGGAGCCAACGAGGTCATTCATCCCGAGCGGGACGTGGCGCTGAAGGCCGCACGGAAATATAGCGCGCGCAATGTCCTTGACTATTTTGAATTGGCAGAGGATTTTTCGATCTTTGAGATCGAGGTGCCGGATAACTGGGTAGATAAAAGCATTAAACAGGTAAATGTCCGTTCCAGATATAATATCAATATCATCGCTATAAAGAAAAACGGGAAAATAATCCCCGTTACCAGCGCCGAGCATGTTTTTATGAAGAACCAGCACCTGATCATCGCAGGAAATACGAAAGACTGCTCCCGTATACTGGATATGAAATAACGTTAATTATGTACTCTGGCGAAGGGAGGTTATGGACTCGTGACGATAAACAGGAAAAACAGAGAAATCGCCCGTTCGGTAATGAAGGTGCTGGTTGTACTGACGCTATCCCTGTTAGGTTCGCTCCTGATCGCCGGACTTGGTGCAGGCAGAGAAAGCATACTCATGATGTTTCTGCTTGGCGTCCTGTTTGTAACGATACTGACCAATGGATATATTTATGGCCTTGCCGCATCCGTGGCCGGCGTGGTATTGTTCGATTTTTTCTTTACGGAGCCACGTTATGCCTTTTTGATCTACAGTGCGGTGGACGTGATGCTGTTGCTGTTCTTTCTTGTAACCGCCGTTGTTTCGGGCACGATCACTTCCCGCCTGCAAAAGCAAATAAGCATTTCCCATCAGAGCGAGCTGACGGCGAGGTTGCTCTATAAAGTGGCCGAAGATTTCCTGCATATCACAGGAAAAGGCAATATCATTCTGCGGGGAATTAAGTACATCTATGATCATACAGGATATGCAAGCCGCGTTATCCTGGACGGGGATGATCAGGAATATTTCAGCGAACAGTATGTCCAATCAGATATGGAAGGGCTCACAATTCCCATACAAGGCGTTGCAAAGCAAATGGGATCGCTCACCTTATATTGCGGAAGGGATGAGTTGACCTTCCAGCAGGAACTGGTAGTAAAAACCGTGGCGACACAGCTTAGGGCCGCGTTGGACAGAGAGTACAGCTATCGTGAACGGGAAGAAATACGGGTCGCTATGGAGCGGGAGCGCTTGCGCAGTACGCTGCTGCGTTCGGTGGCCCATGATTTGCGTACCCCGCTCACGGCGCTCACCGGCGCAAGCTCGCTGCTAACGGACAAATTTGAGCAATTATCGCTTGAAGAGCAAAAAAAACTGGCCGCCGACATTAGCGAAGAAATGATCTGGCTGGCCAATTTTGTAGAGAACATATTGAATATGACCCGTATAGGAGAAGGCCAGCTTTTTTTGCACAAAGAGGACGAGGTTGTGGATGATGTTGTGAACGAAGCGACTTCTCATATGTCTCGAATTCTGAAAAACAGACATTTAGAGGTTTCGTTGCCCAATGAGGTGATTTCATTACCCATGGACGGCAAGCTTGTCGTGCAGGTTCTTGTAAATTTACTGGACAACGCCGTCAAGCATACACCCCTTGACAGCTGTATTGATCTTAAAGTAGGTATATTGGGAAATGACGTGGCATTTGAAGTCTGTGATAATGGAAATGGCATTGCCGAAGATATCATGAACAGGCTGTTTGATGGGTTTACAACCCAAAAAAACAATATTATTGATGGAAAACGCGGAATGGGGCTGGGTCTTGCAATTTGCAAGGCTATTGTAGAAGCTCATGGCGGAGCGATCCGGGCGGAAAATCAGCCGGCCGGAGGCGCCCGTTTTGTGTTCTCCCTTCCAAATGGAGGTGAATAAAAAATGACGGATGAACTCACTGTGTTGCTGATTGAGGATGATAGGTATATTTCAAACTTCGTAGCGGTTTCTCTCAAAAAGGAGGGCTATAAGGTCACGGTTGCCGAAAGCGCGGATGAAGGGCTGTTTTTATTTACATCCAATCATCCGGATATGGTATTACTGGATCTCGGACTGCCGGATAAGGACGGGCTGGTGGTCATCAGAGAAATTCGCGGCTTTTCTGGTACGCCAATACTTGTGGTGTCGGCAAGAGAGCAGGAAAAGGAAAAGATCGAAGCATTGGACTTGGGAGCGGACGATTATATTACGAAACCTTTCCATATGGGCGAGCTGCTGGCGAGAATCCGCGCGGTTAAGAGAAGGCTCCAGCAACAATTGGCGCCTCCATCCCTATCCGTTTTTTCCTGTGATTACTTAACGGTGGATTATGAAAAACGCAAAGTCCTCGTTGATGGGAATGAGGTCCATTTAACTCCGATGGAATACAAGTTGCTGCAGCTCATGATTGCCAACAAGGGGAAGGTTCTGACCCACAACTATATCGTTAAGGAAGTATAGGGCTATAGTGAAACAGGCGATACGAAAACTATCCGGGTTTTTATGGCCAATCTGCGGCGTAAAATAGAGAAGAACATTGCAAAGCCGCGATTTATACTGACTGAAATCGGGGTCGGCTATCGTTTTGTCGACGAATAGCGCCGCCGATGAGGCCCGCTTCGGCGCAGCGCTTAACCACGGTATTGAAAGTCGCCCGAAACACTTCCGTATCCTTGAAGCGGCGTCTGCGTTTTTGAGAGAAGACGGAGTGATCCGGAACCTTATCTTCTTTGGCATTCTCAAGGCATGATAAACAAAAAAGGAGAGGCAGTTGATTTGGAATGACGCACTTTTTCCAAAAACGTCGGAAAACACATCATCCAATTTGATATTGGAAACCGTCAGGCAGTTTTGAGCACGGTTCTTTTCTCCGGTGGAAAAGTTGGTCAGTTTGTTCCGATAGCGCATCAAATCCCGAAACTGGCGAATCTCTGCCGGAGGGATAAAGCTGCCGGACACCAAATCGTGCTCTATCGGTTTTTTTGCCGCGAATGGCCTTGACATACTTGGGTGGGCGAGGACGATTTTGCAGTCGGTTTCGAGGATATTGTAAACGGGAGTCCAATATTTTTCGGTCGATTCCATACAAACATCCTTGCAGTTGTTTGCCAAAAGCCACTGGTTCATCCCATAAGGGTGCAATGATGGAAGGATTGGATAGTGTCTATCGGTGGTAATTGTAGAAGGATTAGTTTGAAACTATTTTGTGAGTGTAACTTAAGTTTTGAGACCAAATATATGTTATCAGGTTGACCTGAACATATGTTTGGTCTTATTATTATATTATGACAATAGTTTACAATATTTTAAAGATACAAATGCCGAATTATGTTTTTCATAACTGTTTTTCGCCCCGGGAGTTTGAGGAATTTGTTCGTGATGTTTTAGAAGTGGAGCTTAGCCTGGACGATTAAATTTCAGGTCAAGGGAGTAATTGACTATGCGCAACAACAAAAAATTTTGGAACCGGTATTCCAGGTTGTATGACTTCGAGATTAATCGGTTTAGCAAAGGGGCATACGAAGAAATGTACCAACTGATGTCGGAAGTGTTGAGAGCCGATATGAGGGTTTTGGAAGTTGCCACTGGAACCGGTTTGATCACCCTTGGCATAGCCAAATTTGTCCGGCAAGTTGAGGCGACGGACTTCTCCCCCAAGATGATTGAAACCGCAAAAAAGAAAAATGCTCCGTCCAATGTTGAATTTTCTATCGAAGATGCTGCGGCATTATCCTTTGCGAATGATTCGTTTGATGCGGTCATCATTTCCAATGCCTTGCATATTATGCCAGACCCCGAAGCAACCCTTGCGAGTATCCGCAGGGTACTGAAACCTGACGGATTACTGATCGCGCCGACCTTTGCCCATGGGCACCTGAAAAACTCTACCTGGAATCTGAACGCCAGAATACTGAAACTTATCGGGTTTGAAACTTACTCGAAGTGGACACCGGAAGAATATACCGGGTTTATTGAGAAAAATGGTTTTTCTGTTGGCCGGCGGAAAGTATTAAGAGCCGCCTTTCCGCTTGTCTATCTTGAGGCGACTAAAGTCAGTCAATCTTTATAAAATTAGAGCAAATGAAAAGCTCGGATCTAAAAGTACAGCAGAAAATTAACTGGATGATAAACGTTGTTGATATCCGGCTGAAAAAGATTGCTCGTTAGAAATATTGGGAAAGAATAAGAGGATGAGACTCTGTTTCGCAGTTACTACCTGATTAAGCCAAAGGCAAAACAAAGGAGAGGAAACCATGATTACACCTTACCTTACATTCAACGGGAACTGCAAAGATGCGCTGAATTTTTACCGCGCCGTCTTCAATTGTGACGAACCAAAAATTCTGCCCTACGGTGACTATATGCCGGAGGGCTCAAAGACGCCGCCAGAATTGCTGCGTACTTGGGTCATGCACGCTGAGATGATCGTCTGTGGTACGAACGTCTGGTTTGCCGATGAAGCTGCACCACCCAAGAACGGTGATAACATCAAGCTAACCGCCACGGTACCTACGGGCAAGGAAGCGACGGCTATCTTCGACGTGCTTTGCGTGGGTGGCGAGGTGACGCTCCCGCCGACCGAGACCTTCTACAGTGTGTTCCATGCCGCAGTAAGAGACAAATTTGGCGTGAACTGGAACGTCGTCGCTGAGGAAGGACCAAAGCAAGTGAAGGGATGAAGAATGAATAACGAGGAACTAAAACATAAGATACACTCTATGGCAAGCAGTACACTAACGGAGGAGATTTACATATCTCCTGTAGGGCTGCTGATGAAAATCGGAGTATTATCTGCCAAAGATTATGAAGATTGGCGGTGCGGCCGTGTACCGTACCTTGAAAAGGTATGTAAGGCCAACTTGAGGAAGTTGTTATTTATTATGAAAGAACTGAGGGCATATGCTCTGGAGAATCAGTTAAAGCCTTCATGGACAGCATATAACCGGTGGGGTGTAAAAGGCAAAAAAATCCCCTTGCGTTTTAGTAAATCCGGAGATGCCCTTATAGAAAAAGCCTATGCTACACATTATGTTGCCAATACTGCTAATAATGTGAGATGAAACAGAAGATATGCTGAAACCGAGTGAAGTTAAAAAAGCGGCAAAGATGATAGAGGCTGACAATTTCAGATTTCGTTCCTTCCTGAAGAATCGTGCCGATGAAGAGGAACTGGAAAAAGCAGCGGTATACATGAAGCTAACAGCTGATCAGTTCAAAGAGTTCTTTCTGGATTCGACGAAGTAGGGTATAATTATCAAACCAAGCACCGGCCCTGTGATTTTCTGGCTGAAGATGGGGAATGTAAACTAGGTGATGTGAAACCTGAAAGCTGCAAGACGTATCCGTATACAAACCAGCCGGAAAGGTTAGAGAGTCTTTACAGTGTGTTGAATGTGGTTGAAGTGTGTCCGGTAGCTTTTGAGATATTGGCAAGATCCGGTCAGCCACTGGCGCTATACGTGGCGGAGCTCTCCGAGGCCATCTTGAAAATCCGCCCTTTTTAAAAATCAGGAAGCAGGCTTCGCGATTTTCCAAACTGCCGAATTTTAAGGAAGGAAACAGCCGGGATGTATTATGCGTCAGTGGTAGTCAACACTTTGACCATTATGGCCCGGCACCCCATCGATTCTGAAGAGCAGGAGATTCCAGCAAGGAGGAAACATGAAAAAGATAGTACCGTCATTATGGTTCGGTGACAATAATTGTGAAGAGGCAATAAATTACTACGTCAATGTATTCCCCAATTCTGAAATACAGAAAATTGTAAGGTATCCCAATGAAGCTCTTGATGAACATTTTAAAGGTATGTCTGGTAAAATAATAACTGCTGAATTTACATTAAACGGACAAAAGTATCTTGCGCTGGACGGTGGCCCATACTTCCATTTTAACGAAGCCATATCAATGACGATCGAGTGTGAAGACCAGGATGAGATCGATTACTTTTGGGATAAGCTGTCTCATGTCAAAGAGGCGGAGCAATGTGGTTGGGCTAAGGATAAGTTTGGTCTGTCCTGGCAGATCGTACCCTATAACATGAGAGTCTTAACCGGCACGGACGCTCAAATACAGGCGATGATGAAAATGCAAAAGATCATCATCAGGGAACTTGAGGAAGCCGGGTCCCTTTAACTTTGATAATCAGGTAATCAGGTATTACCTGGGGAGCGGGATTATCAGAGATCAAGGGAACTTTCTTTATAATGACACAAAGTGTAAGAAAAAAACGACCAATTTTATCAATATTAAAGGATTAAAGGTGAAACAAGTGTTATTAAACGAACTGAAGATAATCAATCCGATTCAAAAGGCGCTGGCAGCGCAAGGATATTCAGAGGCAACCCCTATCCAGGCTGAGGCAATTCCGCACCTGCTTGAGGGGCTGGATTTGTTGGGATGTGCGCAAACAGGCACGGGCAAGACCGCCGCTTTTGCAATTCCGATCTTGCAAAGCCTTGCCATGGGGCAGGGTTTGCTAAAAGGCAAAAGACAGATCAGAGCTTTAGTTCTCGCGCCGACCCGGGAACTGGCGACTCAAATCGCAGAGTCCTTCACTGCTTACGGAGTCAACCTGCCCCTAAGGACGCTGGTCATTTTTGGCGGCGTAGGGCAAGCCCCGCAAACAAGGAAACTGGAAAAGGGAATTGATATCCTGGTGGCAACCCCGGGCAGACTGCTTGACTTAATCAACCAAGGATTTATCGATTTAAGCCATGTGGAACATTTTGTGCTTGATGAGACTGATCAAATGCTGGATATGGGTATGCTTCACGACGTAAAAAGGATTATCACTTACCTGCCCAGGGAAAGGCAGAACATGTTGTTTTCAGCAACTATGCCGGTTGAAATAGAAAAGCTCGCGGATACCATCTTAAAAGGACCTGTGAAGATTGCAATGACGCCGGAATTTTCTCCGCTTGATATCATTGAACAGGAAGTTTATTTTGTGGATAAGGCCAACAAGGCGGCTCTGTTGACTTATTGGCTGAAAAACAACGAATATGATTCTGTGCTCGTATTTTCGCGGACAAAACATGGTGCAGATAAAATAGTAAAAGAACTGAATAAAAAGGGATTTACAGCAGTAGCAATTCACGGAAACAAATCTCAAGCCAACAGGGAGCAGGCTTTGCATGCTTTTAAAAAACGGAAAACAAGAATTCTTGTTGCAACAGATATTGCTGCCCGCGGGCTGGATATCCAAGAACTTTCTCATGTCATCAATTACAACCTGCCGGAGGTTCCTGAAACCTATATTCACAGGATTGGTCGTACAGGCAGAGCCGGCCTCGGCGGCAAGGCAATTACGTTTTGTGACTTTGAAGAAAAGCCCTTATTGCGCGACATTCAAAAACGAATCGGTAAAACATTACCCGAAGTGAAGGAGCATCCCTATCCATTGGTCAACACCGTTATCGTGCCAAAAGCAAAGACATCTCAGCAAGCAGCTGCGGCAAGGCCTCAAAAGCCCGCCACAGCCAAGACGGCAGCCTATTCCCAACAAGGTGCACATAGAGCAAAGCCAAATCCCCGGAAGATCTTATAGATAAGCTCTGCACCTACCTGGACGTCGGAGTGGGGGAGCTGTTCACGCACGAAAAAAGCACCGAAAACTAATCGGTGCCTGTCACATCTATGGCGTTAGGGACATATAGTATAGTGTGAAAGATACTCTTCTTGTAAGCAGAAACCCGGTGCAAAGTTGATGCGCTGGGCTTCTGCTTTTTGTAACACATTTTAGGTCAGCACCATACTATGTATAGAGTATCAATGACCTTGATGTCACTGATTCCCAGCAGAGCACCGCTGAAAGCAGAAATCCTGGAAGCTGCAGCCAGGGTTTTTCTGCTTTTTATTGTCAGGTATGCTAAAAAGCAATTAGGGATTGCTTTGTTAGTCACCGATTTGTGACATCTTCTGCTGGTATTCTTCAAAAGAAATCTTTCCACCAAAAAAGAGTACGTTGATCATCTGTGCTTTTTCGGCCTTGGTATGTGGTCTATCGTTATCTATCTCATTCGCGCTGTTTTCATTTCTAACAGGCCCAAGAATATGACATTTTTGGTCATAAGCTTCATAGTAGCGCAGACCAAAAATCCTTTGAGATACAGCGTTCAAATGAATACCGTCCGGATTACAAGTCAATCCCTCAGCTGTGACATAGTAACAGTTGTTATGACTGTGGGCAAACCTTTTAAGTTCTTCATTGACTTGGCTGTATTCATTAAAATACCCTCCCATTATGCCGTGGCCAAGATAGTCACCAAGACCGCCAATGATCAGAGGAATTTCCGGAACATCAAGTACTTGGCGCAGTCTTTCAATAATTACAAAGAACTTATCGTAATAGTCACGATACTTTCCCGAATGAGACTCAGCTTCTCCTTGGTGCCAGATTATTCCGTCCAATGTGCTAATACGCTGAGCAAGCTTTGTCTGTGCTATGGCATTGGCAAAGAGTGCATCGTCCACTGACCAATCATCAAGACTGCTGCCTCCCTCGGCGCAGGGAATAAGACCTATTTCATCCCGCTTGTTTTTCTTACACCATGCAGCGGCAAAAGATGCCGCAAGACCAACACCGGCAATTGAGCGATCATAATTTATGGGCTCCTCCATAAATTGAAAAAGCCCATTTCGGAGCATCTTGATGCGTTCATTATAAATAGGTGGAACATCGTTTAAAAAGCCCCGGCCAGCCATATTTGACTGTCCGATCATTAAAAAAGAATGAATCATTGTGAAGTAAACTCCTTTTTATCTATATTTCTTAGGTAATTCTGAACGTAACAACATTTATATTATATCAAATAATAAATGGAGATATTTCCGTTTCTTTTCGAAAGCATAGTTATTCACAACAGTGCCCATATACCTGAGAAAATGATTAGTGTGCCGCCAAGGGGGTACCAGAGGGAAATGACATCTTTCCAGAGTTGAAAAATACGACTCTTATCACCGGGAAGTGGGGATGAGGGTCGTATTTTTTATTATGTACTCGTGGACTTACGCCCAATATTGTGCAGAAGGGAACAAGGATCGCTGTTAAGATAGGAGCAAGTACTCATAATATTATTCACAAATCGGAAGGAGGATTTTAATGAAAAAAGTTTCAATGGGTTTATCCTTTAAAGGCCCCAAGATTACCCGGCGGATGTTCCTCAAAGGGGTAGGGGCAGTTACAGTGACGAGCTCCCTGGGCATGGCCGGTGCTTTGAGCTCCGGCTCGCCGGCATTGAAGGCTGCGGATGAGGCAACGGTCAAATACGTTCACAGCTGCTGCACTGTTAACTGTACCTCACGCTGTCATCTGAAGGGACATGTGCAAGGCGGCAAAATCGTCGCCGTCACCCCTGGGCTCTTGCCGGGGCGGGATGATTATCCCAATGCCTGTCTGCGTGGAATGAGTTATGCCCAACGCCTGCAGGACCCTAAGGAGCGTGTGCTCTATCCCATGAAGAGAGTTGGAGAGCGGGGAGAAGGGAAGTTCGAACAGATTACCTGGGATGAGGCTTATGATATCATCGCTGAAAAGCTTACCGAGACCAAAGAAAACTATGGAACACAAGCGGCATCCTTTTTTACCATGTCAGGGAATCTGGCCAAGCTGGCCTGGGAATCCACCACCCGTTTAGGTGCATGTTTCGGCGGCACGACGTACATCACAGAAGGGCTGATGGGGGACCACGGCGCCAGTATGGGCATGAGGCTGGTCTTCGGTCAGGAGCGTGGCGGCCATGATACCCGGGACTATCTGAACTCCAAACTGGTGATCATCTGGGGCCGCAATCTTGCCGATACCCATACCAGCGAATTGCGTTACATCATTAAGGCCAGGGAAAACGGCGCCAAAATCATCGTTATCGATCCCCGCCAATCCAGCACTGCAGCGGTCGCCGACCAATGGGTCCCCATCCGGCCTCAGACTGATCCGGCCCTGGCTCTGGGCATGATCAACTACCTCATCTCCCACAATCTGCATGACACAGCCTGGCTTAAAGCCAATAGCTGCGCCCCTTTGCTTGTGCGCAACGACAATGGCCAATATCTGCGCCTGGGTGAGCAATATGCTGTTTGGGACGAAAACTCCCGGACCATTGTCCCTGCGGATACCCCCAATATAAATCCTGCCCTTGCCGGGGAATATACCTCTGCCGAGGGCCTGAAATGCCATCCCTCCTTTGTCGATTTGGTTGACGAAGCTGCCAAGTATACCATTAAAGCCACGGCAGAAATCTGTGGACTGGAAGAAGCCGTTGTGGAACAACTGGCCCATGAGTACGCGACCATGAAGCCGGCCGGTATCCGCATGGGTCAAGGGATGCAGCGGGTGTATCATTCTTTTTCACCCTTCCGGACAGTGGCCACTTTGGCAGCCGTAGCCGGTTATATCGGTGTTTCCGGGGGCGGAGCTTCCCATATGGGCGGAACCTCTTCCATCAACCCTATTCCCGGTGTTACCGTACCTGATTTCAATTTTAAGGAATGGACCGATATTGGCGGCAAACCGATTACCGAGAGAAAAAGTGCCCATATCTATGATATGGCTGAAAAAGGGGAAATCAAATTCCTTTGGATTGGAGTCTCCAACTTTGTCAATCAATCTCCGGATGCCAATCGCGTGATCAATAAGGTTCTGCCGAACATTCCCTTTATCGTTCATGTGGATCCCTTCTGGACCTGGACAGGCAAATATGCCGATCTGGTTCTGCCGGGCAAAACCCATTGGGAAGTTTGGGACATTCTAGTGCGCTCTCCCTGGGTTATGCTCGATCAGCCCGCTATCCCCACCATGGGCGAGAGCAAATCCGATTGCGAAATTGCTTCCGGTGTCGCCGAAAGACTGGGTTTCGGGCATCTCTGGAATAAAACCGATGAGGAATGGGTGCGTACTTTTATGACTTCCGAGCATCCTGCCTTCGCTTCCTTTAATTGGGATAAATTCGTGGAAGAAGGGATTTTCACCCGCTCTGACGGTATCTTTGACCCTGTCTATTCCTTCAAGGATCAAAAGTATAAGACCCCAACCGGCAAATTCGAATTTTACACGGAAAGACTCAAAGAACTGGGTGAGCATGTTCCGACCTATAAGCCCATGCTGGAGAATCCCCGGGGAGAACTTGGCAAAAAGTTCCCCTTGGTGTGTATCAATTATCATGACCGCCTGAATGTCCACACTCAGCACATGCTTTACCCCGCCTTGCGCATCGTGCAATCAGAGCCGGAAATTCAGATCAATCCGGTGGATGCCGCAGCCAGGGGCATCACCCATGGGGATAAGGTCAAAGTCTTCAACGATCGGGGCCATTGCGTGGTCAAAGCCTTTGTGACGGAAGGCATCGTGCCCGGAGTTACTGCCATAGCCAGCGGTTGGTCGCCGGATTACTATATTGAAGGGAATCTGCAAAACTTAACCCACTTAACCCTTAATCCGGTTGAAGAAGCCATCAGTCAGACCAATTCAGCTTTTTATGATGTTCTGGTGGAAGTGCAAAAAGTATAAATTACAAAGGGGGTTGACCCATGTCCAATAAACAATATGGAATGTTGATTGACACCACAAGATGCGTAGGCTGCCAAACTTGTGTCATCGGCTGTAAAATCAATCATAAAGTCCCGGGAGACGCTCATTGGAGCAGTGTGGAGATGATCGGCAGCCGGATCATGTATCAGCCGGCCGGAAACTATCCGAATCCGGTGCTGGCCTTCCGGCCCCGGCTGTGCAATCATTGTGCAGATCCGGCCTGCGTTAAGAATTGTCCGACAGGAGCGATGCACAAGGACGATAACGGGCTGGTTTCAGTCAATCAAGATGTCTGCATCGGCTGTAAATATTGTGTCTGGACTTGTCCCTACGATGCCCCGGAATTTGATACAGAGAAAAAAGTGATGAGCAAATGCACCTTTTGCATGGAACTCATTGCTAAGGGTGAAAAACCCTATTGTGTGGAATCCTGTCCCGGGGAGGCGCGGATCTTCGGGGTGATCAGCGATCCGGACAGTGAGATTTCCCGTCTTATCGCCGCCAAACACGCCCAGCCCTTTTTGCCCAAATTCGGAACCGGGCCGTCCGTTTATTATGTGTAGGAGGTGGAACTATGGCAGAACTTAATTTATCCTTGGTCGTTTTCACGTTGTTGATGGGTTTATGCACAGGAACCTTCCTGTCCTATACACTCTGGCAGGCCAGCAGCATTCCCTCTGCAGAGGTCCGGAAAAAAACAGCGCGTCAGGCTATGCCTCTTCTTTTGGTTCTTGCAGGCATCGCTATGCTGGCCTCGGCGACCCACCTGGGCAGGCCTTTCCGTTTTCTCAACGCCTTTCATAATCTGGGTTCTATGATCGCCCAGGAAGGGCTTTGGTCTCTGGTTTTCGGGATCATTCTCCTGGTTGCCGCCTTTTTGGTATACAAAGATAAAAAGATACCTACAGCGCTTTATATCATCGGCAGCGCGGTGTCCTGTGGATTGCTTCTGGTTTGTTCCTTGGTCTATGTGAGGGCGAACGGCATCCCGGCCTGGAACGGCGGCCTGACGGTAGTTTATTATTTCAGCAGTGCGCTCCTGCTTGGAGCAGCAGTCGTCTATGCTCTTCATATGCAGTATCATGAGGAAAAAGCAGGCAAGGAAATGACCGTAGCGGCTTTAAGCGCAGTGGCGGTGCAGATTATCGTGTCTCTAGCGTTTCTGCTGCAGCTGCGCCTTCAGACCATGGATGTGGTACTTCCCTCAACAGTGGGTTTGGATATGGTACGCTGGGGAATTGGGCTGGTGGCACCGGCAGTTAGCGCTTATCTGGCTCTGAAGGGCAAGATAAGCAGTAAAAATGCCGCCCGCTTCTTTTTGGGATGTGTCATCCTTGGTGAAATCTTCTCGCGCCTGATCTTCTTTATGCAGGGAATTCATCTCTAAGTGAGGTGAGGGCGGGAGCAGGAGGGATGGCCTTTCTGCTTCCGCCTGCGGGTCACAGCCTCAGCAAGGGCGGCCAAAACTGATGGCCGTTTATGAGGAAGAAATGTAGTATAATGGGATTAAGTTGTAATGTCTGAATGGGACAAAAACAGATGGAAAGAAGGAAGAAGCAGCGAGTATACCTGGAAAGGAGTCGTTTTCATGGCGAAAATTATGAAACAGTTTTTAAAAGGAAACGATTTATCGCTCAGCATCCAAGAAATATTTAAAAATGAACTTATACCCTGCACGGTAAGGCATTTGCCAAAGGGTGAAATCCTTTGGCATGACAAAGAGCCCCACCCTTACAGTTATTTTATTATCAATGGCATCATCAAACTTCACGTGGTTACGAAAGAAGGCCGGGAAAAAGCCTTGTTTTACTATACGAACGGCTCTCTTTTAGGATTTCAGAATTTAGCTAAAGAAAAAAGGACGATTACCACGGCCACGGCCATTTTACCAACTTCACTTTACGCTTGTGAGTTCTCCCTGCTCTACACCTTTGTTATGAACAACCCTCAATATTTTGCTGCTTTCACAAGTTACATTTTTCACCATATGGCGGTGGAAGCAGAAGAAATCGTCAATATATCCTTATACAATACGGCGGAACGACTGGCTGCCCTTCTCGTTCTTCTGGCGGAAGAATTTCCTCAGAATGAGCAGGGCTATATTGAGATTCCTTTTAATAACGAGGAACTGGCGACGATGGTCGGTGCTTGCCGTAACAGCGTCTTTAATGCTTTATCCGTATTTCAAAAGCAGAAGCTGATTCATAAGGGCAGAGGAAGATTGGTTATTGCTGATTTACCCCGCTTAAAGGAGTACGTATAATCATTGGCAAGAAGGAAGTGAGCGGCATGTGTTCCGAACAACCGGCCAGGGAGTGCCGGGATTTCCTGATTCTCCTGATTTCCGCTTTTTTTATCTATACCTACAACAATATCTTTATGGTGGTAACACCGGTACTGCTGGTCAGGATGGGCGGTACGGATATGATCGTGGGCTTGCAGTCAACCCTCTTTCTGGCTGCGGCTGTAATCCTGCGTTTCTTTTTCGGACCCCTGGCCGATGTGCGGGGCAGGCGCTTTGTCATGCTCCTGGGCAGCGCCTCTTTTTTGCTTGCCTCGGTTATGCTCTGTTATGCCGGAACAGTTTGGCAGGTTGTCCTGCTGCGCCTGCTGCAGGCAGTAGGGTTGGCTTCATATTTTCCGGCCGCTTCGGCAACGGCCGCCACTTGCGGGGGCAGGAGCCAAAAAGGTCAATATATCGGCATCTTGCGGATGGTGGCGTCATTATCTTTGATGGTTGGCCCTGTTGGTGCTCTTTATATCATTCAAAATTACAGGTATCCTTTGTTTTTTCAGGGGACGGCTTGGTTAGCTTTGTTAGGGATGCTGCCCATCTTCTTGATTTCTTTAAAGAAAGCCGGGCCTCCTCAGGAAACAAACCCAAGGGAAATGAATTTGCGGCAAAGGCTCAATTTATGGATATTTCTAAAAAAGTGTCCCTTGATTATAAGCAATACTTTTGCCGCCGCCTTGATTTACGGGATCCTGATCTCTTTTGCGGTTTTATTTCTTAAAGATGAAACCAAGATTAGCAATCCGGGTTATTTTTTTACCCTTTTCTCCCTGGGAGGAATCCTGGGCAATCTTGGTTTCGGCTGGCTTTCCGATCGTTGGGGCCGTTTGCCCATCAACAGCTGGTCCTTTTTATTATTGGGCGGCGGGATCATTCTTTTCTCAATCATCCCGCAAGTACCTCTTTGTTTTTATCCCGCCGGATTATTTTCCGGGGCCGGTTATTTTGGCAGCATCGCCGTATTAATGGCCTGGATGACCGAAAAAGCTGAATTGAACGAACGCACGACCGCCCTTTCTTTGCAGCAGAACGCCTTGGACATGGGGATTGCGGCCGGCAGCGGCATGTTCGGGATGCTGCTTGCCGCAGTCGGTAACGCTGCTTGGCTCTATGGAACTTTAGGAATGGTGTGTGTTGGCTATGCTTTTATAGTTTCAAGATATAAGCAGGTTTAGGGGCTAAAATAGGGAAGAAGCAACTATCCGGAAAAACCGGATAGTTCAAAAAGAAGGGAATAGAGAAGTCAGAAGAGATGTATTATTTTATAATTCAGAAGATAGTGTAACGAATTCTCCCTTTTATGGATATATGTTTTGAGGGGGTGAACGGATGCCGGATATGGAGAGGCTGTATCAGGAATATGCGCGGCAGGTTTATAAATACATATTCAGTCTTTGCCATAACGAACAAACCGCCGAAGAACTGGTGCAGGAAACCTTTTACCGCGCCTTTAAGTCTCTGAACCGCTATGACGGGACCTGTAAAATCTATGTCTGGCTTTGTCAGATCGCCAAACACCTCTGGTACCAAAGCCTTGCCGCCAATAGCAAGGCTTTGGTCACTGAGCTTTCCCTGGAGATTCCGGCCCCAGGGCATTCACCGGAGGAGCAGCTGATCCTGCGGGACGGGAAGATGACCTTATTCAAAGAATTGCACCTGCTGCCGGAGCCCATGCGGGAAGTCATGTATCTCAGGCTGACGGGGGAATTCAGCTTCCGTGAGATAGGAGAGATTTTGGACAAAGATGAAACCTGGGCCCGGGTCACTTTTTACAGGGGAAAACAAAAAATCATGAAGGGGAGAAGAGTATGAAATGCGATATTATCCGGGACCTGTTGCCCACCTATATTGAAGGCCTGGCCAGCGCAGCCAGTAACGAAGAAATCGAAAAACATCTGGCCGGCTGCGAAGAATGCCGGACCTTTCACAGCGAGATGGCAGGTGAGATCAGGGAAGAGGTCCCCATTGCCGGCGATAAGGAGGTTGACTGCCTGAAAAAAGTGCGGATCAGTTATATCCGCAGGGCCGCTGTCGCGGTGGGGAGTGTGGTGGTATGTCTGCTTGTTCTCATTAGTCTGTTTGCCGTGGGCTTTTCTGTCTCTTCTCAGGACATGGACATGACCTATGAGGTTAAAGATAATCACCTGGAAATTCATTTTCAGCTGAAAAACGGACATGACCTGCTCGGCTCCTACACACCGGAGATAACCTATGACGAAAATCATCAGGTTATCGGTACGGGACAGCGCTACCGTCCCACATGGGTATTTCATAATCCCTTTGACGACGTCGGTTCCACGTTTACTATGGGGAGCGAGCTGCCGGGGCCGAATTCCCCGGCTGGGGTTACCCATACCGTTACGATTGAATTTGCCGATAAAACCGTTCAGTTTATCAACGGCAACCTGGTGGAATAACCGTTAAATCACTAAATCAGTATGTTGAAGAGGCGATAGAACACTATTCAGTAAAAGAACGAAAATGAAGAAAGACATACATGGGTACAGAAAAGGCCGGAGTTACATTAACGGCAGAATCTGTACACCGGCAGGGGGCACTCTACGTTAAATTCCGTAGAGTGCTTTGCTTATTTTGCCGTCAAGGGTGGATTAACAGAGGAAACAAGACGAAACAATAAAGTCAGAAAATAACGACAAAAACGATTGACCAATCCGGATAGCCCAACTATAATTAAGTTGATAATACTTGTATTGATAAGTTGAAAATCTATAAATAATCTGAGTGAAATATTGCTTGAAAAAATATACGCAGCAAACTGCCAAATCCAAAGGCAGCTATTTTTAAACCACAACTTATTAATACAAGTTAATATCGGGTTGAGAGATGAGGAGGTGTTGTCTTATCTTTTTAACGCGAAACGTTTGTGTTCAGTTTGGATTTAACCGGTTGGAAAGATTGATTCAGGGAGGATGTAAAGATGGATTTAAAGGCATTGACGCAGGCCTTAGGTAATCTCGACGGAGAATCAATGGAAAAAATGCTGAATGAATTTGTTACCTCAGAGCCCGGTGAAGCCGAGGTCAATAGTGTGGTTGGAGCGTGCCAGCAGGGTATGGCTATTGTTGGTGATTTATTTGGGAAAAACGAATATTTTGTTGGCGATCTGATCTATGCCGGCGAGCTGCTGAACAACGCACTGGGCATTTTAAAACCGGTGATTGGAGAGGCAAGCACGGAAAAAATCGGCAAAATGGTTTTAGGTACTGTTGAAGGTGACTTGCATGATATCGGCAAAAATATCTTCAGAGGCATGATGGAAGCAGCCGGTTTTGAAGTTTATGATTTGGGCATTGATATTCCCGCCGGCGTATTTGTAGAAAAAGTAAAAGAAATAAAGCCGCAGATCGTAGGGATGAGCGGTCTTTTGACCCTGACGCTCGGCGCCATGAAAGCTACGGTGGATGCCTTAACAGCCGCCGGCGTGCGTGACGGGATTAAAATCATTTTGGGAGGCAGCCCGGTAACGGAAGATGCCTGCAGGCATATTGGGGCGGATGCCTTCACGGTAAATGCCGCTGAAGGGGTAAAGATCTGCCAGGAATGGGTTAAATAACGATTCCGGTACATAAAGCGTGGAGGTGTTTGGTGTGAATAAATCACCTGAACAATTATATGAAGAGAGACTTAAAAGAGTAAATGATGCCATTCAGCTTAAAGTCCCTGACCGGGTGCCCCTTATTCCTATTTTTCAGGCTTTCCCATTTTACCATTATGGGGTAACCCTCGAAGAGGCCATGAACGATTATGCTAAAGCAGCTGAGGCCCATGACAAGCTTTATGCGGATTTTGACCCGGATTTGGCCTGGGACAACGTTTTGCTGTATCCGGCCAAAGTTATGGAATTGCTGGACCTTAAATGGTTCAGATGGCCTGGGCATGGGGTTAGAGCAAACAGCATGTATCAATTCCTCGAAGGGGAATACATGAAAGCCAACGAATATGAAGAGTTGATTTCCGATCCTACCAACTTTATTATGAGCAAGTGGATCCCCAGGTCTTTCGGTGCCCTCGAAGCATTCAGCAATTTGTCTTCCATGAGGGATTCCCTTTGGCTGGGCTGGTTCTCTTCCTTTTACCCTTTCTCCCTGCCGGAAGTGCAGAAATCCTTGAATACCCTGATGCAAGCCAGTGAAGAACTGGCACGCTGGTTTGGCTCGATCTTTGAGTATCGTCAGAAACTGAAGGAAAAAGGCTTTCCGGCCGCCTGGGGCGCTTTTGCCTTTGCCCCCTTTGATATGGTGGCGGATACCCTGCGCGGTACAGTCCCGGCTCTGATGGATATGCGCAAACATCCGGAGGAATTGTTGAGGGCCGTTGAGGCCATGGTCCCGATTGCTATCGAATCAGGCATTAATTCGGCCAAAACCATGGGCAACCCCTTTGTTTGGATCTGGCTGCATAAAGGGGTCGATGATTTCATGTCTGATGAGCAATATAAAACCTTTTACTGGCCTAGCCTGAGAAAATTGCTGATGGGGCTGATTGATGCCGGACTTACCCCAATGGTTTACGGTGAAGGCAGTATGAACACGCGCCTGGAGGTTTTAAGAGACGTACCTAAAGGCAAAGTCTTATACCACTTTGAACATGTGGATATGTTCAGAGCCAAAGAAATACTGGGCGATGTGGCCTGCATCTCCGGCAATGTGCCTAATTCGTTACTATACTTCGGGACTCCCCAGGAGGTCAAAGATTATTGTAAGAAACTGATTGATGTTTGCGGCAAAGACGGCGGCTTCATGATGGACAGTGGGGCGCTGATTGACGAAGCAAAACCTGAAAACGTCAAAGCAATGTTCGAATTTACCAAAGAATACGGAGTTTACAGATAGGCGTAAAAACAGCCTGAAACAAGCAAAACTGTCACAAACAGTATGGGGGGCCTTTGGCCCCTTATCTTTATTTCCCGTGCGCCTGGGTTATGCTGAGAACTTGACCATATAAATTGGGAAAGTTATAATAAAATACAAATATTAACAAGTTATTGAGCGGAAATTAATTGATTTAATCGATCGGCAGTGAGAAAGTGGGTGAGCGGAATGGATGACAAATTGATTAAGGCAATGGCAGAATTAGATGAGAAAGCCGTTTTGAAGCTGGTAAAAGAGGAGCTTAGCCAGGGCTTGGAGCCTTTATCTATTCTGAAGCAGATCCAGACCGGGATAGAAAAGGTAGGGGAGCTTTACGAAAAAGGCGAATATTTCATTGCCGATCTGATCATGTCCGGCATCATCTTCAACAATGTGCTGAAGATTGAAGAAATGAATCTCTATACCACTGAAAGCAAAAAATGCAAGATTGGCAAAGTTTTGTTGGGGACTGCCAAAAGCGATTTGCACGATATTGGCAAAAATGTTTTCGGCAGCATGATGAAAATGGCTGGATTTGAAGTTCTGGATTTAGGGGTTGATGTTGCCCCGGAAACCTTTGTCGCACGTATCAAGGAGTTTAGGCCCCAGATTGTGGGGATAAGCGGCGTCCTGATTGTTGCGCTGGAGGGCATGAAAGAGACAGTGGAATTAATAACTGCCGCCGGTTTAAGGGATTCGGTCAAGATTATTCTCGGGGGGACAATTGTCAAAAACGGCGTCGATTTTATCGGAGCCGATGCCTATACGGTCGACCCCTCAGAAGGGGTGAAACTATGTTTGGATTGGTTCGAAGCATAATAAATGCTCGTCCCGGCAAATGTGTTGTTTGAGGAGCTGGCAATGAAAGAACTTTTGTACATTCAATTAGTGGACCAACTAAGAAAAAAGATTCAGCTGGGCGTATTAAAACCTGGCGATATGCTCCCCTCTGAAAATGAGTTGTCCCAAGAGTACCAGATCAGCAGAGTGACGGTAAGAAAAAGCCTGTCCTTATTGGAACAGGAAGGCTATACTTATTCTGCGCCCGGAAAAGGATATTTTGTCCGCGAACCGGTAACAGACAAATATATTTTAAACTTTAATGAAATGAATAATGCCGGCGGATCTGCCGCCTCCAGCAAATTATTGGAAGTGAATGTCGTTCCTCCCAGCACCAAAATGATGTATGAGTTGCAGATTCCTGACGACCGCTATGTTATTGTCATCAAGAGACTTCTCTTGGCGGAGGGTGCCCCGATTGCGTACGATGTTAAGTATTTGCCTTACAACCGTGGCCTGCCTTTGGTCGAAAGGGAAATTAAGTATGCTACGTTCCCTGAGTTAGCCGGGAAAAAAACATCCTTGTTTTCGATTAAGAAGGATTTGAAAATCTGCGCTAAAAATGCTTCCGGAGAAGTATGCACCCTGTTAAATGTTGAAGAAGGCCATCCCCTGCTGGTCATTAGTCAGAAGCTTTATACTGCTGAAAATAAGGTAATTGGCTGGGGAGAAATATATTATATCGCTGAATTTTGTGAACTGAATGCCATGTGGAGCTTTGGGCAAAGGCTGTATGATAACGGGTAATCTGCTTGCTCAAGCACGGGGAATGGTTTCGTTAATATGATATTATTCATTATTTTGCTGATCCAGTTGACTTTGTTTTAGATGTTTCCGAGGATAAAAAAATGAGTGTAAAGGCACCCTACGCTGAATGAAGCGTAGGGTGCCTGATTTGTTTTCGGCCTAGACGCTGAACTTGCTCACAGCAAGCTGAAGATCCTGGGCCATTTTCGCTAAGGCCTGGCTGGAAGAAGAGATCTGTTCCACGGAAGCGCTTTGTTCTTCGGTGGCCGCTGAAACGGTCTGGCTTTGGCTGAGATTTTGTTTGCTGATCGTGTCGATCTGGTTGATGGCATTAACGATCTGTTGACTTCCACCGGCCATTTCCTCGACACTGGCGGATACTTCCTGGATGCTGTTGACGGATTGGTTGATTGAGCCGGCAATTTGCTCAAAGGTCGCGCCGACAGAAGATACCATTTCGATGCCCTGCTGCACATCCTGGTTTCCAGTCTGCATGGCGGTTACGGCGTTATTGATATTGAGTTGATTTTCGTTGATTAACTCCGCAATTTGGTTGGCTGCCTTGGAGGATTGTTCGGCCAGTTTCCTCACTTCTTCAGCAACCACTGCAAAACCGCGGCCCTGCTCGCCGGCCCGGGCGGCCTCAATTGCAGCATTAAGGGCCAGTAAATTAGTCTGGGAGGCAATGTCGGAGATCACATCCGTTATCTCGCCAATCATTCTGGAGCCCTGGGCCAGTTTGTCAACGGCTCCTTGGGTGACGTCTGTAGCATGACCGATCCTATTCATTTGTTTGATAGCCTGGTCGATGACTTTTTGACCATCCTGGGCCGCCAGGGAAGTATTGCTGGCTTGTTCGGCCACCTCGCTGCTGGTGGCGGCTACTTGCTGAATCGCTGCAGATATCTGTTCAATGGCCATGGACGTATCATCAATGGCCATGGATTGTTTTTCCGTTCCGGCGGCTACATCAGCAATGGCTGTGGCGACCTGGCTTGTGGCAAGTGCCTGCTGCTCAGAGCTTGCCGAGAGCTCTTCTGAGGAAGAAGCCACTTGTTCCGCCGAGACACTGACATGTTTGATCAGGTCTTTAAGATTGGCAGCCATTTGGTTGACCGCTTGGGCCAGGATCCCCATTTCATCTTTCGTATCCAGCTTGACCGCTTCAACGGTAAGATTGCCCCGGGCAATCTCATTGACATTGGTCACGACTTTATTTAACGGTACTGAAATAAGTCTGCCTATGAACGTGCCCACGGCGATTGCCAACACCACTGCTGCGGCCAAGACGATGATGATGACCCGAGTAGAGCTTTTAAAATCTTCATTGGCCTGATCCATCATTTCTTTGGATGTCCGATCGTTGTAATCGGATATTTCCAGCAGGATGGAGTTAAGCTTCTCCATGTGGGGGGTAACTTCCCTTGTAAAATACCGGAACCCCTCCTCCTCATTCCCTGCTGAGGCAATGGCCAGGGCCTCTTCGCGCTCGGTCCGATATTGTTCCAACTCTGACTCAAAGGTTGGGAACATATCCTGTTCATAAGTATCTGGATTGGTCTGTTTATAATTGGTCCAGATTTCATTGAATTGAGTGATTAAAGCATCCATCTCGTTTTTCAGTTCAAGATATTCAGTTTGAGTGAGAGGGGCTGTCAGTAACCGGTAAGAGATGCCTTGAATGTTGCGGTTAGCTGCCCGGGCTTCTTTAAGCAAAGATATGGATCTAAGCTTGTCGGTGTACAAGGTATTGATAATATCATTGGACTTCAGATTATTGTAATAGCCTGTGTAACCCACAACGGAAAGAAAGACGGCCATTAACATCACAAGAGCGATTATTTTGGTTCCTACTCTGAGATTCTGTAAAGCTTTCATTATGTTTCTCCCTTCTGAAATTCAACTAAAGGTGATGCTGTGTTCAATACGGGGTGAGATGAGTCAAGATATCAAGCCTCAGGCACTTTGAGATATTCCACCGAGAATCTCCTCAGGCTTCAAAAGAATAAGCAACCGATCGTCCAGCATTCCAATGCCATGAATGAATTTTTCAAGGACCAGCGGTTCATCACCAGGGGCTAGTATATCTTCATCCTTGAACATTAAGACTTCGGAAACGCTATCGACGATAACCCCAACCGTACTTTCGAAAATATTAAGAATAATGATTCGGGAATGCTCGGTAGTGGGCTTCTCCTTAAAGCCAAATCTCTCTGCTAAGTTAATAATCGGTGTAACCATTCCTCTGAGATTGATAATTCCCTGGACAGACTCCTGAGCATTGGGAACATGGGTTATGGCTGTAATTTTGATGATTTCTTTTACCGATTGGATGTGGAAAGCGAACTCCTGATCATTGAGCTTAAATACGACGACCTGCATGTGTGGTATCCCTCCTTTGCTATTAAAATCATATTTTGAAGCGATTGGGCATTGCTTGCTTTTCTTTAAAAAGTCTCACGCAATGCTCAACAACTTCAGAATCATATTTTTCACCCTTATAATTGCAGATTTCCTCAAGGGCAGCTTCTATCCCGAGGGCCGGCCTGTAAGGGCGGTGTGAATTCATAGCGTCGACAACATCTGCCACGGCGATGATTTTACTTTCAAGGAAGATCTGTGAGGCGGTCAGGCCCTTGGGATAGCCTGAGCCATCCAACCGCTCGTGGTGCTGGCTGATGATTTTCGGGATCTGCCAAGGAAGCTGGAAATCTTTAATAATTTCATAACCAACTTCCACATGGGTTTGGAGCATCTGATACTCAAGTTGGGTCAGCTTTCCTGGTTTGTTCAAAATATCGGAGCTAATATATATTTTTCCCACATCATGAATCGCAGCAGCCATAGAAACATGATGGATCGCCTCCCCTGAAAGCTTCATCTCTGCGGCAATGGCACAGGCCAGTTTTTGCGTCCTTTTTTGGTGCCCTGAAGTATAGGGGTCCCGAAATTCGCTGATTTTGGAGATGAGGCTGATGGTTTGGGTCAGCATTTCTTCAAGGGTAAAGTTGCCGTTCTCAGATTGTTCCTGAAAAACCATAAGGCGCATCATTTTTTCCTTATGCACTAAATCAGTGGCTGAAACCATCCCGGATTTTAAAGAGCCATTTTTGGTTTTAACCCATAGGGGCTGGCGGGGCTGGCTGTCTTCTTCTGGCAATAATCCCAGCTCAATGGTTGTTTTGACCATGACTTCATCCTTGGCATAACCCAGCAGAGCCAGAAAGGCTTGATTGACATCGAAGATCCTTCCTGTATTGGGATCGGCAAATAACATGGGTTCCGATGATTTGTTGAAAGCAAAGTAATACATTTCGTACAGTTCCATCACCTTTCCGGAAAAAATGCACAGCTTTCGCTCAAGTTTCAAAATCAACAATAAACTTGCATATATTTGCATTAATAGACAATAAACGGTCTTTTTCGTAAAATAATACTATAGGAATCTGACAGAATTCTGACAACCCGCTTGCTATGGTCTTAGTAAAAGCGAAGCCATGAGTCATTAATTGCTCATGGCTATGCAAAACCAAAGGGTGATGCTACGATAACGTCAGACTGATTTGAGTGATGAATTCCAAAGTTAGATTAGGGGTTTGTTCAGTGAAGTTTCATCAGCAATTAACCTTGCTTTTTGCGATCTTTTCATTAGGGTTGGTTATCTGTGGGTATAGGGTGCAAGATGTGGGAATCGCCGGTGTATTTTCTTTGCCTATACAGGTAAGGGCTGTTTTGGCCGTAGAATCTGTGCTTGACATTGCCCAAAAGAATAAAATGCTGCCTGCGGTGTCTATTGCAGGCATGGGTATTTTTTTAGGTATATCCAGGTATCGTTTCTTGCCATGGCTGCCCCTGGCAAGAGCGGCAGCCATCGATGCGATTCAGGAAGGGATGATCATCGTCGACGAACAGGGCGGAGTCGTTGATCATAATGTTGCCGTAGACAGGTTTATCTACGACATTATCGGGGTGAAGCGCAATGTCATCGGCAAGAATATTGAGTCGGTGCTCTCTGCCTGGCCCCAATGGCAATCGGCCTGTAAGAATGGGCATGAAGATGAGTTTGAGATCGATGTTTCAGCTTGGGGAAAGGCCAGATTCTTCCGGGTAAAAGTGTATCCTCTTCAAGAATATAATTTCCGGAAAAGGGGAACGGTTTCGGTGCTTACGGATATTACGGAGGACAGAATCCGGGGACAGAAGACCTCGGATTCAGAATGCAGCGGAGAGCTGGTTCAAAAAGAGTTAACCCTGCTGAAACGGCAAATGGAGATGGTTTTCAGCACCATATCGGACCGGGCGTTGTTATCCATTGTGGATCGCAACGGTAATTACTTGTTTTATACCGAGGCCGTCAAAACCCAATTTGTCGAAGCTGCCGCCGATCTTACGATTGGCTCGGCCTTCCGCAAAGGATTGTATTTTTATGCCGGCGGAACAGAAATGGACTATTGTGATATCCCGGAGATCAAAGTGCTCAGTGGAGAAAAAGTATCTCAATATCACTTTATGATGAAGGGGATAACCGGTGAGACCCATTTGCTGTTTAACGGAACGCCTATTTATGATGAAGAAGGAAATGTGACCTATGCTGTATTCTTTACCCAGGACATAACGGATCAAATTCTTCACAAAAGACAGGCTCAGTTGACGCAGAAGCTGACTGAGCTCAATATGACAAAAGATCAGCTCATTCAGGCAATTACCCATGATATCCGCAACCCTATCGCAACCCTGGTCAGTCTGATGGAACTGCTGGAGGGAAAGGAACGTGACCCAGTCTATCATGACCCAGACTATCACAACCTTTTAACGACAGTGTCAGATCAGGTCAAATATACCTATGCTATGATGGAAAACGTCTTGAAGTGGTTTCAAAAACAGAAAGAGAAAGTAAGTCTAAACCCTTCCCAAATCAACTTGTATCTAAACACTCAAAAAACCCTCAGGATTTATGCCAGGCAAGCGGAAGGGAAAGGGATAGAGGTCAAAAACAGGATCACAGCCAATCTGCATGTCTATGCAGACAGGGAGTTAGTGGAATTTGTTCTGCGCAATCTCCTGGACAACGCCATAAAGTTTACGGCCAAAGGCGGAACAATCGCCATTCAGGCACACTCATCCTCCACCAACGTGATTGTTTCAGTCACGGATACCGGAATCGGGATGGACCCGGCGAGGTTAAGAACCCTGTTCGAGGATGCCACTCCAGGGACCCGGGGAACTGAAGGAGAAAAGGGCTTAGGGCTGGGGCTTAGGCTCTGTAAAGAATTCCTGCATAGTCACGGCGGGGAGATATGGGTGGAAAGTGAACTGGGAAAAGGAAGCACCTTCAGTTTTTCTCTCTCAACATCCGGTAAATCAATTTTTGCAGGGGGAGAAGCATGAAGGCAATTCTTATCGATGATGATCAGCCGACCTTATTTATTCTGAACAAAATGCTGGCCAAGATCCCCAGGGTGGAAATCGTCGGCGAATTCTTGAACGCCGGAGATGCGTATCATTTTCTTAAGCATAACCCTGTGGAGCTGGCCTTTGTGGACATTAAAATGCCAGGGGAAAGCGGGCTTGATTTTGCATGGAGAAGCTTGGCGGAATTCCCGGATCTCTATGTGGTTTTTTTAACCGCCTATAAAGATTATGCCGTGGAGGCCTTTGAAGTTCAGGCATTTGACTATATCGTCAAGCCGATCCAACAGGAAAGGCTGGAAAGGACGGTAAGCCGTGTCCTGCAACGCAAGGCTGCCGGGATTTCCTCACGGAACACGGTTGAACAGGCCAAGGTCTTATTCGTCTATTGTTTAGGCGGACTGGATCTTAGAAATACCAACGACGACTTTGTGATGATTAGCTCATCCAAAGGGCAGGAGTTATTTGCCTATCTATTAGTCCATCGGGAAAGACTGACTTCCAAATGGAGAATCATGGAGGATGTTTTTCAGGGCATGTCTCCCCAGAATGCGGAAACCTATCTGAATACAACCGTCTATAAATTACGAAAAGTATTAGAGCAATATGGAAAACGCTCGGCCATTGTGGTCGCCAGTGAGAGCTATGTCATGGAAATAAAGGATTTCTATATTGATTTCATCGAGTTTGAAAATAAAGTCCGTACCTTGCCGAGCATCACCGAGGCTAATCTCCAGGAAGCAATCCAGACGTTTCATTTATTTGCCGGGGAACTTTTTGGGGATAAGGATTACCAATGGTCCTTAGCTGAAAAGGAGAGATTAGGGGATATCTATTGCAGCTTTGCTAAAAAGCTGGGCCGGTACCTTTTGGAGAATCAGAATTCAGCCTTAGCGCTGCAGGTCTTTAAGAAACTTGTGGCCATAAATGAACTGGATGAAGAGTCCCATTGCTTTTTGCTGCAAGTTTATGCGGCGCAGAACGACCTGCCCTCCCTTATTCGGCATTATGATCGTTATGTCCAACTCCTGCAGCGGGAGCTGGCCATCTCACCAAGCAATCGGACGGCACAATTGTTTCTGAGTTTAAAGAAATCCCTTCTGTAATGTATTGCATACTTCGAGGGCTGTTGAAGTATTAAGCGGCTATAATGATTCTAATGAGCAAAGCATGAGAAGGAGATGGGAAAATGAGTGCTTCCAGATTTACGCTTTTGATAGTGGTGACGACATTTCTGATGGGGTCCTCTTTCGCAGTCGTCAAAATCGGTCTGATTTATTCATCCCCGTTGTTGTTGGCGGCACTGCGCTTCATCCTTGCCGGGGGCATCATGGGAATCATCGTAGGCGTATTAAAAAGAACCCATCCAACCACAAAAGGCCAATGGGTTAAACTATTGATCATTGGAGCTTTCCAGACTGCAGGAGTGATGGGGTGTATTTTCTTAAGTTTAAGGACAATTACAGCCAGTGAATCGGCCATTCTCACGTTTACGAATCCATTGCTGGTGGTTTTATTCAGCACTGTCTTTCTAAAAATGCGCTACCGGCTTTATCAATGGATAGGTGTCATTTTAGGTTTGGTTGGAGTGAGTATTACCATGGGGGCGCAAATTGAATTTAGGATAGGGGTATTCTTCGGTATTCTCTCAGCCGTTTTTTGGGCAATTGCTACATTATTAACGAAAAGGTGGGGCGGCTTAACGGATATATGGGTTTTATCGGCTTATCAAATGCTTTTCGGCGGACTGATCCTTTGGGTTGGCAGCTTTATACTGGAAACCCCATTCTTTATTGTAAACGGAACTGCATTGCTTATTCTGTTATGGCTAAGCCTCATATCTTCGATTGTTCAATTTGCCCTTTGGTATTACCTGTTGCAAAAGGGAGAACCGGGAAAAACCAGTGCTTTTTTGTTTTTAGCCCCGTTTTTTGGGGTGCTGACCGGTTGGCTGCTTTTAGGCGATCCATTATATCCTTCCCTGTTAGCCGGCGGGTTGCTGATCATTATAGGTATTTTCCTTGTCAATAAAGATTTCAATCGCAAAAGGGTCTCAGCAAATTGAACGAGGCAGCGAGGGAGTAATTACAGGGATATATTGAAGTATTGTTTAAAGCCTGCTTTTCCTTGATCGGTCACCTTGACAGCCCGGATGCCCGGCAGGGGTGTAATCCATCCCAAGTCAAAAAAATGTTGCATAAATTGATTTCCTAAAGCACCGGCAAGATGATAGCTGCGCTCACTCCAGTCCAAGCAGGCATGAGATAAGGAGCGTCGCTTTCTCTTTATGCTTTCCAGATCAAGTCCGAAATTAATTACAAACTGTACTCCTGCTTCGGTGAGGACGAATTCTTTGCCGTCCTTTTTCAAATAACCGGAATCCAGCATGGAATCAGTAATCCCTACACCTAGTTTCCCAGCCAAATGATCATAACAAGTTCGGGCCTTTTGCAGCATGACCATTTGAGCGGATTGTTTTAAAGACTTGACCTCAGGTTGGGGAGAAATAACCAGAAAGGATTCCAAAAGGCTGGCAACTTCGCCGTTTGCCAGCTGATAATAGCGATGACGGCCGTGTTTTTCAACGCTGACGAGCCCTCCTTCTGCCAGTTTGCCAAGATGGAAGCTGGCGGTTTGAGGGGTTATCCCTGCTCGATAAGCCAGATCACTGGCGGTATGCAGACGGCCATCCAGTAAGCTTGTCAGTATCGCTGCACGGGATGTTTCCCCAAAGAGAGCAGCTATTTCAGCAATGTTTGGGTTTGGGCTTATACTCATGTCAACCAAATCCTTTCTCCTCAATAGTTTTCTCTTAAATGTCTGAAGTCTTAGAGTGCTCAGCATGGAAGCTTAAACATTTTACTTGGCTGATTATTATGTTACCAGCAATTATGCTGGGTGCAATAGCTATGTTTATGCATGGCCTGGTGCTTAACCAGTTGGAATTGCTTGCAAGCCATTATCTGCGGCATATATATGCTACCAAAAGGGACAGCCTAATATTTACGGCACGAAATCCTCCTAAGCCTAATTGATGAAGCTCAAGGGAACTGTCCGAGAAGAATGTCAATCCTGTATCATGGTTACAGGTCAATTGAATAAGGTTGCTTCTGATGTACACACACCTGTCTGGAGGCCGGCATATTCTATAACGTAGTATGAAAAAGACATGCCGGATAAGGATGGGTCATAATATGAGTGATATACTATCTGCCCGGACGCCTGGGCAAATCGCGTCCGAGATTAACCTTATTAAGGAACAAAGCGGTCAAATGCTGCTGGTCAACGCCGTCGAGATTGGGCGGCGGCTGACGGAGGCCAAGGAACTGGTACCTCATGGGGAGTGGATCAACTGGCTTAAGGAGTCAGTCAGTTATTCCCGCAGCACGGCGGCCAGACTGATGAAAACCTACCGGGAATACGGTCACCAACTCGCCTCACCCGATGGGGAAGACAGTGCAAATGTTGCAGCGCTGCATCATTTGGGCTATATGCAGGGACTCATCCTCTTTGGCGTCCCGGATGAAGAGCGGGAGCAATTTATGGCAGACAACGAGGTGGAAACCATGTCTGTCCGCGAATTGGAGCAGACCGTCAAAGAAAGGAAGCAGACGCCAGAGGAAAATGACCAAAACAGCGAAGCCAGGCAACAAGAGTTGGCAAGGACCGCGGAACCAATTCCAGTCATAACGAGAGTCATCAAGCCGAAACCGGTGCGGCCTGCCGAAAGTGTTCATCCCGACAGCGAGAGGTATGATGCCCAATACGCTATGCACCGTGATAACATCCTCAACAATTACGGAGAGCTGCTGAAAACCCTCGTCGCCCTGGACAGAACAGACCCGGTGAAGAAGGAAAGAAATAGAAAAGAGGCCTTGAAGATCGCCACCAACATGGCAACGACGCTGAAAGAGTATCCGCCCAGGATTAAGACGAATTTGAAGATTCATGGGAACACGACGCCTCCTTAATGCAAAACAGTTCGAGTCCTATTATCTCCACAGTAAAGGAAAGACGGTATGAGACCTGAACATTTTGATGAAATGTACAGATTCATACCGTCTTTTTATGCTCAAACCGAGAACAGGATTAAAAATCCCCTAATGAGCTGCTAATCGCTTATTTAATTCTTCAGCTATTTCAAATTCGACTAAATCCATATTTGTTCTACCAATATAACCGGCCGGAATATCATTGGCTCTTATGAAATCGACGGTTTTATAATAGGTTTTGTGACTCATATAGCTTGAATAGAAGAGAACGAAATCCACCTCTCCATAACTTCTCAGTTCAATCTTGTCATTAAAGCCATCTGCCGTAAGGATGGTGGGGAATTTAGCCTCCAAACGTTTCCGCCAACTTGGGGTCCCGCCGATGATTAAGAGCTTCTTGTTGGCGATAAACCTCGATAGATCCAAGGAGGTATCTGTAGGTGAATAGTCGTTTTTAAGATCGATGAAAAACTCCCGAAGCTGAAAAAGTTCCTCTCTATTTTTCATTTCCGCATCCAGGTTTATTTTAAGTCTATCGATCTCCTTATTTAACTCATTGATTTGTGCTTCATAAAATCTGCTTTGCTCTGATAAGGCATTTTTCAGTTTAAGCTCATGCGTTTCAATCTCGCTTTTCAGTTTGTGCGCCTGGATTTCAACAGTGTCCTTTGCCAATGATGCAGTATCCAGCTTTTCCTTAAGAGCTTTTAATTCGGAATAGAGGGCATCTTCATCACTATAAGTAAGATAAAGCTCCCTCGCTCTTAAGTATTCATTAAGCAGCATTTTCATAATATATCCGGCACCGAAGGATTGCACAACTTGAGTTTCATCAAATTCCGCTTTTCCTGTAGTTTTTATAAAGGCCAGCATAACTTTATCCAAATCATCCTGGTTAACCTTGGGTGCAATGAAATCAAGATCTAATTTGTCGATGATCAGGAGATTGCGCAAACAACTTACCATAGTTTTTAAATCTTTATGGTTACTATAAAGAATATCTGAAGAGTTTTTTATTGTTCCAAGTTCATCCTTGACGATCTGTTTTACCTGGGCTAATCTGGTTTCTCTTTTTAATTCATTTTGAATATCCGTATTGATAGGGTTAATGTTAATAAACAAACTCGCCGCATTAAAGGCATTTTCGACTACTTGCAGGTTGATTATATTTTCATTTAATTGTTTCATAGTGTAGGCGATGTTTGATGACCAGGAGGCCCACGTAAAGAATCTGCGAGGATCATGGCATGTTATACTGGGATACCCCTGCATCGTCTCCTACCATCCCTTGGCAGTAAGGAGACGGCCCAATCTGGCACGTCAGTTTAGAGAGGATTGGGATATGCTGAGGCAGCGCTTATCAGGTTGTTGAAGATGCGAGATTGATCATACCTTGCTATCCACTCTGCGATATCCGCTAAAACCTCTGCAGACACTTTTTGCGGGACTTTGTACTCTTTTTTGAAATCCTTGACCCTGCCGTAAACCGACTTCATAAACAGGTGGTTCAGTCCGGAGTAGAGCTTGAAAGAGACATTGGGCTTACCGATGCAGATTTGCTGATAGAGAGCGAAATCCTTTTCTGCGGTGACTTGAAAATCCTTGTCGCCCTGCAAAATCAGCACGGGCTTTTCCGTCCTGGCAAGGTAATCGGCAGCAGGATGGGCGTCCATCTCCTTGAAATACCATGCGTAGGTTTTGCCAAAAACCTTCACCTGCTTGGCTTCTTCTTCACTCATGCCGGCGATGGCGGTGAATTTGGCTTTGAGCTTTGCGATTTGCTTATTGGCGATCCAGTGCAGCAACTTTGGCAATTGGCCCAGCATATCCTCGTTTTGACTCAATAAAATGTCGCTAAAAAGGCGCGGTGAGCCTGCGCAGATGATCATACCCGCGAAATCGCCGCCCTCAGCGTCAATGCGCGGTGCGAGCATCCCGCCGAGGCTGTGACCCAAAATATACACCTGGCCGGGGTCAATTCTGTTGTCATTTTTAAGCACTTTGGCGGCGAGGATGGCGTCCTCGATGGTGTCGCTTTTCACAGTTACAGCGCTGGGGCCTGCTTTCAGCAGCTGTTTTCCGTAAACCTTTGTGCGCTTGTCATAGCGAAGTACGGCGATTCCTTTATTGGACAGCCCTTCGGCAATATCGCGGAACGGCTTATTGGCGCCGATGCTTTCATCCCTATCCGCAGGGCCGGAGCCGTGCACCAGAACCACAGCCGGAACTCTTGCCGAACAATGATCCGGCAAGGACAAAATTCCCTGCAAAGGGTATGGTGTTTCTCTGCCAATGATTACTTCTTCATCCATGTCCATAACCTCCATGTTACCTTCCTATAAATCTCTCCATTTTTTGGACGAGCCGCCGGTAGCCAGGGTCATCCTGCAGCGAAGCGAAGGCTGGATTCATCAGTACATCCCGCAGCATGCTTTCCTTGATCACCTGCTCACTACGGGGGGCGGCTGCACCGCAATCCTTCAGCCACGGGTCAATCAGATCAAAGAAGGCATCCCCATGGAGCTCGAAGGGAAAGAATGCTCCCACACAGGTATCCACATAGTTGCCAAGCAGTTCAATAGCTTTGGCGTGGGAATTGTTCGCACAATACATACGGGCGCCCAGTGCGTAAAGCAGGATGACATTGTTGGGGTTCAGCTGTTTCATATTAAAAATTTGTGCCAGATCTGAGGCCCTCAAAAAGGCTTCTTCCGCTTTTTCAAAATGGTCCGTAGCCATTTGCAGGACGTTCAGCAGCCCTTGAAAGGCCACCATTACATACTGATATAGCTCTGTCTGCAAGGTTTCTTTGGCTTTGCCGATGTTGCCCATAACCTGATAGGCCTGTGCGATTAACATACCCTCCGGCAGCATGGGACGGATTCCTTCCCCAAGTAAATCCAGAACCTGCTGTGGCCTTTGCAGAGCCAGACAGCAAAGGGCCTGATATGAAACCGCTTCTTTGGCCAGCTGAACATCGCCGCTTTCTGCCTGAATCCGCTCACATAGCGTCACGGTTTCGTTCAGGAGGACCTCTTGGCGCTCCTGTGTTCCCGCCAACATGAAGTGATTTGTGTACAGCTTGACCAGTTGCACAAGGAGCGGGAAACAGGAGTAATATTTTTTGATGAGGGCAGCACACTCCGCGATCACATCTTCAAAAGGCCGACTAGCAAAATCGGCGGCTAACCGGGTGTAGAGCTTGGCGATGTCCGAGCGCTCCATTTGCGGAGAATAGCTCATCAACTCGTCGATGCTGATGTTAAAATAGGCAGCAAGCAGTGGGAGGAATGTGATGTCGGGATAGCTTTGCCCCGTTTCCCACTTAGAAACAGATGCTTTGGAAACACCGATATAGGCTGCAAGTTCATCCTGGGTGATTCCTTTTTCCCTGCGTTTGGCCACAAGGACCGACGCCAGATTGATTTCTTTCATCAATGTCACCTCCACTTATAGTATAAGGTTTACAAAGTCAACCTTAAAGCAACTTGTAGTTGACTTTTCAGGGAAAAATCAACTACAGGGAAACAGTATACTATTTTAAAACACAGTTCTCCATGTAGGATGAACTGTGTTTTAAAATAGTATACTGGGATTCAAAAATACAATGTATCAAGGAAAATAGTTAGGTGCTCATGGATCATCACTGCTATGACTCGGGATAGACGGCACCTTTTTTACCATCCACCGTGATGGTTTGTCCATCCCTGAAGATTTTGGTGGCGTTCTTCACCCCCAGCACCGCAGGTATGCCGTACTCCCTGGCGACGATTGCCCCATGGCTCAGGAGCCCGCCATGTTCAGTGACTACCGCGCTGGCGATAGAGAACAAGGGAGTCCAGGCCGGATCGGTATTTTCCGCAACCAGGATATCTCCGGCCTGAAATCGTGAGAAATCGGCGGGAGAACAAATGATTTTGACCTGGCCGCGCACCTGCCCCGGACTCCCGGCCACACCTTGAAGAGCTGAGCCCTGCCCGCTGTTTGCTGAGGGGACAGAAGATGCTTGCCTGGCTGTTGCTGCATCCCCGCTTAATTTAGGCCAGCCCTTAAATAAGGATGGCAGATCATCAAGGGCAACCCGGGGGGCCGATTTCCTTCTGTTGATCTTCTCATAGCCCTGGCTCCAGGCCAGCTGGTGGGACAGCAATCCTTCGATCTCTGCCAATGTTAAATAATAGATATCCCGCGGGTCAAGCAAATATCCTTGTGCTGTAAGCCTTTCCCCAAGGGTGACCACAGCTTTTTTGATTAAGGAGAAGGGCATGGTGACGTAAAAATGGCGGTTGTCTCGCAGAAGCATATAGGACTGGGTGGATTTAAGCAGTTTAGCGAAGATCTCCCTCTGTACAAAGTTCAGTTTGCTGCGAACCAAGACTTCAGTTTCTTCCCGTTCTTGTTGCTTTTGCTGCTCCCTTTCTTCCGGATTAATCCGTTTGTCGGCGGTAAGGCTGCCTTTCACCATGGCTAATACGATCCCCGGGTTCTCCCACCAGAAGTCTTCGGCGATATCCATGTTGACATTGAGATGCCCATAGTCCCCCAGAAAATCAGTCAATTGGGCTTGAAAAGCTTTCCCCTCTGCAGAATCAGCCAACCTGCTTAAAAATTCGGGAATAGTGCTCTGTGCCAATAATTCCCGCAAATAGGGCGATGAGGCAATGGTCTCAGTCAACTCCCATAGTTTGTTGTTGGTCCGGACGGTCAGATTATCGGGCAGGCCTGAGACCAGCTTGGAGCTTAAGGTCAAATCCTTGTCTCCCAGCCACTTTTTCATGAAACCGGTCAGCATGTTGTAGAGAGCCTCGGTCACCGATAAGCTGGGCAGCTGAAGCTGAAAGAACTGTTTGGCCAGCTCCAGGTTGTTGTTAATATAATCCAGAAGTTCCGGCGTAGTCAGACCAGTGACATCGGTCTTTTTATACTTGTCTATCTTATCCAGATAACCGGGCAGCATGGCATAAAAGTCTTTGGCCAAAGATTTGATAAGTTTGTTCCCGGCTTTTATGGACCCGATGGTGAGGGTAAGCTCCTGGAACCAGGCCCGCTTGGGTGCGAACTGCTGCCAATCCGGGACAGCAGCATAGGGCTCAAGCATTTTCAGCGGTTGAAGGGACTTGAGGCTGGTAAAGTTGAGATATAAGTAACCATAAATATTGGCAGCAAATAGGGGGGAGGGAAGCTCCTTCTTGCTGATTGAGCGGTAAGCATACAGCCCGCCTTCGGTGTCGCAAGGTTCGAGAATGGACCAGCCCAGAACCGAAGAGGGTTTATTGTAGCGCTCCTTGACTCCGCCGAGATTTGTCCACTCAAGCTCCGGATCAAAGTTGAAGAATTCACTCTCACCTATAGACTCATCAACTTGAACTGGGGCTTTATCCAGGGTAGTGATCGGGCGCGCTTGCAGAATGTAATAGCGGTTGCCTGTTTTTGCCCATTCAATATCCTGAGGGAGCTGGTAATGTTCCTCTATGCGTTTAATCAGCTCCGTAAGCTCCAGAATATCCTTTTGGCTCAAAGAACTCCTTTGCCGCTGAGCCTCGGCAACCTCAGCAAAAAGTGTACCCGATCCGTGCAAAGGGCGCACTGCCATTTTCTCTTTGTCGGCGATGACGTAACGGATGAGCGGGTCATTTTGTTTATTAATCACATAGTGGTCCGGGGTTACCTTGCCCGAAACGATACCTTCCCCAAGCCCCCAGACCGATTCGATGACCATCTCATTTTCCTTGGCATTCATGGGATTGACACTAAAGGCCACTCCGGAAACTTCCGAGTCCACCATCTGCTGTACAACGACAGCCAAATAAACCTGACGATGGTCAAAGCCGTTATTGATGCGGTAATGAATGGCCCTCTCCGTCCAAAGGGAAGCCCAGCACTGCTTAATATGATTGAGCAGCTCAGACCGGGGGATATTGAGATAGGATTCCTGCTGCCCGGCAAAGGAGGCCTCAGGCAGGTCTTCCGCTGTGGCCGAGGAACGGACCGCAGCCAGAGAGCCGTGACCGATTATTTGGGTAAAGGCCTGAACAATCTCCTGCTCCAATTCTTCCGGGAGGGGAGTTTCCAGAATGCGTTGGGAAATCTCCTGGGCAAGGAGAGCAATATCCTCATTCTTCATAGTCGAGGGCTCGGCAAACTGAGCCAAGAGCTCAGCTAAGCCCGCCCGGCTCACAAATTGGCGGTAAGCCCCGGCGGTGATGCAATAGCCCGGTGGAACGGGCAGTCCGGCCCGAGTCATTTCACCTAAGCTAGCCCCCTTGCCGCCGACTTCCTGAATGCTGTTGATATCGATTTGCCCGAATTCTTTAATAAACATCATGGCTTGCTCCCTCACTTTGGTGTGCAGTTTTCTAAGCCAAGACCTTTGCTGTGATAAGCGTAAAGGGTATCGATCATCTCTTCCGCAGATGTCTCAAGCTGAAAAACATTCCAGTAACGGACGCTCTGGTAGGTGCCGTAAATAAAGCTTACTGCAGCCAGTTCCGTATTTTGAGGATTGAATTCCCCATTTTCAACAGCCTCATCAAGTATGGCCTTAAACCAGCGGGCGAACTTTTGCAGGGAATCATCACGCTTGATTTTCAGATTGCTCATGGTTCGGTTGGCAAGAAAAAACTGTGCCTCGGTACGGTCGGGCAGAGCAGACAATACGATGGTTTCGATTACTTTCCGGATGATTTCCTCAAGATTTGCGGCACCAGCGACAGCCCGTTCCAAGTGCTGGAGAGATTGATTGTTGATGCGGGAGTATACTTCCTCATAAATGTCTTCTTTGCTGGGGAAATAAAAGTACATTGACCCCACAGATACCTCCGCTGCCTGGCAAATGTCCTGAATCGAGGTGTTTTCGAAGCCCTTCAGGGCAAATAACTTTAAAGCGGTATCGAGAATATGATGTTTCTTGGCATCCTTTTTCTCCTGAACATGTTTGGGGGTTTTATACGCCATTTGATCAACTCCAAGCGTAGAATGATATTCTATACTTCAAAGATAGCACTTTTTTAGGATTAGGTAAAGGGTAAAAATATCCCGCAGCACGGCGGCCAGGCTGATGAAAACCTACCGGGAATACGGTCCCTAACTCGCCTCTCCCACGGGGAAGACAGTTCAAATGTTGCAGCGCTGCATCATTTGAGCTGCATGCAGTAAAGATACAAAATTCTTGCCGCCCCTGGCAAAAGGTCTATTCTTTGTATTTATCTGAAAAAATATCTATTAAAATTTATAATTCACTAATATACAACAATATTTCCATACTAAAATGTCAAACACTTTAAAACACTGAGAAATAATTAAAAGAAAAGAAAAATAAAGTGCAAATTTGTTTCTTGACGCTTGATTCTTAAAGAATTACTATGCAAATGTGAGATATCATTTCGCTATCTGAACTTTCTCAACACCCTTGACAGCAGTGGCAGGCCTGAGATTGTGAAAGAGATATCTATCTCGTTTGTGTGGAAAGCTGTAAGGAAAAGGAAGGGATTGAAAATGTCTGACACCAAGAAAGAAAGGGAGAACAAGAGATTTTCCAGGAGAGATTTTATCAGAAACACCGGACTTTTGGCCGGAAGCGCCGCCCTTGGAGCCACCTTTTTGACGGGTTGCAACTCTGAGCCCGCCTCGGCCGGCAATAATGGCACCGCTTCGCAATCCTGGGATCATGAGACAGATGTGGTCGTTATCGGTTTCGGTGCAGGGGGAGCAGCTACCGCCATCACTGCTGCCGATGCAGGTGCTAAGGTCCTTCTGATTGAAAAGGCAGCCAAAGGCGAGGAAGGGGGAAATACCAAGTATTCCGGCCAAGGTATCATGGGCACGGACAATGCCGATGAGCTGTTTAAGTATGTGAAAGCCATGAGCGGCTTGTTCACCCACACTATTTCCGATGAGATCATTCGGGCTTTCGCCGATGGAGCTAAGGAAAATCGTGAATGGCTGATCAGCCTTGGGGCAAATGCTGATGTACTCGATGAAGGAATGGGCGGATCAGGCAAGCCGTGGATTTGGAATGAATACCCGGAATTGCCCGGCAGCGACCATTGCATCTGCTGGCTGGTCAGCGGCAAAAATTTCGACGGTGCCTTCTATCAACTGCTCCATGATAATGTGGAAAAGCGGGCTGACAAGATCGAGGTCTGGTATGATTCACCCGGCTCTCATTTGATTCAGGACCCTGAGACCAGGGCAATCCTGGGCGTGCAGGTTGTTAAAAGCGGCAAAGTCCTTAATGTACGGGCAAACAATGGTGTGGTGCTGGCGTGCGGCGGTTTTGAGAATAATGAAGAGATGCTGGCCAACTTTACTCAGCAACCCTACTTTTACCCTTATGGAGCTCTCTATAATACTGGGGATGGGATAAAAATGGCCCAGGAGGTTAAAGCCAAGCTTTGGCATATGAGCAACTGCGCCGGCTGGTTGTGGGGATTCATGCCCCCCGATGCCAAGCGCTGCAAAACGGTAACTCCCCAGAAAGGCATCATGGTCGGACCCAATGCTAGACGCTTTATGAATGAAGCTCAGACCAACCGCCACGGCAGGATCAACTTTGGTGGACGTTGGGTGAACATGCCGGTCCCCCTGCCTACCTGGTATATTGTGGACAGCACCCAGGTTGCCGCCAACAAACTGGTCAGTTCATTCAGTGCCGGCAATGCAGAAGAAATTGCCAAAGGCTGGATTATCAAGGCCGACACGGTGGAAGAGCTGGCCAAGGCCTGTGAATTGGATGCCAAAACCCTTCAAGAGACCTTGGATGAATGGAATGCCAGCTGCACCAAAGGAGCCGATGCACTGTTCGGTCGCAGCGGAGCCTCACTGCTTCCGGTGGCTACCGCTCCTTATTATGCTATGAAGCTGGGTCCCACCATGTATAATACTCAGGGCGGACCGGAAAGAAACAGCAAAGCAGAAGTCCTTGATCTGGATGGAAACCCCATCCCACACCTGTATAGCTGCGGTGAGTGCGGTGCCATGTGGCCCGATATGTACAATGGCGGAGGCAATTTAGGTGAAGCGGCCGTCTTTGGCAGGATTGCCGGCAAAAACATAGCAGCCCTTCAATAACCATCCGGTATCTTCAAGACCTGCCCGCCTTATCAAACAATGGTTTGGATATATTGCAGATACTTGATGCAGGAACTCGTGAAAAGGATGATATGGGAACCTATCCTGATCAAAACCAGATCTTTATAAGGAATAAAGATCTGGTTTTCAATATTAATGATTGGTTAGGTTAATCATCTTTCCCCAAGTTTAATACCTGTAGGGCGATATAGACATTGACCATATGATCAACCCGGCGCAGGTCGAAGCCTGTTATTTGTTCGATTTTTTTAATGCGGTTACGCAGGGTATTTTCATGAACGTAGAGAGCTTTAGAGCATTCGGCAATCTGACATTTATACTCGATAAATACCCTGAGACTGTCCAGCAATCCTGTATTCTCAGCCTGGTCGTATTCAAGCAGAGGACCGAGAACCCGTTGGCTGAATTCCTCCAGCTCCCTGGCCGGTTGGGTAAAGATAAATTTAAGAAACCCCATCTCTTCAAAGTAGCAAACGCTTTTATGATCAAAGACTTTTCCTAATTCCCAGGCAACCTTGGCTTCCTGATAGCTTTTATATAAATCAGTGATGGAAGGGACTCCTGAGCCTATTCCTATACCGATGGAGGAACGGTCTTTTCCGTGGTCAGCAAGCCGATCGAGAAAGCTGTTAATAAAATTATTCAAGGCAGTTTTAAGCTTTACTTTTTTTAACCCATTAATATTGAGGATAATCACCAATTGCAGGTTGATATAAGCGCTAATCGGTGAGGAGTGGTTAAATAAGCGGGGCAATATTTCCCGGGCCGTTTTAAAATCTTGATCCGGCAAATCAATAACCAGGGCAAGCAGGGAGCCCTGTAAATTCCACCCCCAGGATTTTGCTTTTTCATGGATGGCTGCTTTCGAGTCATAATTGTTGTAAAGAATATCGCGAATGAAATCGTCCCGGTATTGTTCTTGTCTTAAGCTGACTTCACTGCTGTTTTTCAGGCAGAGCAGCAAGGGCATAGCGGCATCGAAGATAGTTTCCTTGTCTTTTGCAGATAAGGATTTCAGTTTTAGTGAATCGGCAACAGGGTAGGTTTCCAGAACAAGAATATAGCCCAAGCAATAGTCTCCGGCCAGCAAGGGCAAATAGACAAAGGGAAAAACCTGACCATTTAAAGTAAGTTGGGCATGATGCAAACTATGTTCAGAGCGGCTGAGAAAATCCGCTTCATTGAGTTTTACAGGGGGAACATATAAGAACTCATCTAAATCAAGATTGAGATTATGGGGATCATGGAAGACCAGGATGCGGTGGACTGAATTGGTAAGCAGCACCGGCCGGTTCAGGATTTGAGATAAGCGCCAGATTAAATGAGGCAACCCTTTACCTTGAGCAAGATCTTGAATGAGCTGATAGAATAGGCTATCAGGATGAGTCATTACTGCTACCTTCCTTCATCATAGTATGGTTGGGGAGCTGTAAGCCGACTTGTTTCCCTATTTTGAGCGGGTGATAGCGGGCTGCCGGCCGGGTAACCTGAATCCGGGGGATTCCGGGGAGGACCTTAAGCAAAAGGTGTTCGTGATGTTCCGAGGGATCAAAGAGTTTTAAGGCTCCGACCGGGCAGGCTCCTATACAGAAAGGTTCCTCCCCTTCTTCCAATTTAGCAAAGCACAAATCACATTTGATGACCTTTCCGGTATCCGGGAGGAGTACGGGAGCTTCGAAAGGACAGCTGCGTATACAGGTGCCGCAGCCCTTGCATTTTCCTTCGTCAAATACGACAATGCCGTCTCGTCGCTTGCGATAGGCGTGATTAGGGCATAAACGAAAACATTCAGGGTTGAGACAATGATTGCAGGATGAAGAAAGATAGTATTTGAGGAGACGCCCCTCCATTGCCAATTCTATGGCAGTTACTTTGCGCAGAGTAATACCTGGCGGCAGGTTATGGTTGACAGAGCATGCCGTCTGGCAGGAACGGCAGCCGAGACAACGGTTTGGATTGAAAACAAAACCTTTTTGATTCATTTTGCTACCCCATCTTGACCAAATTGACGAAACAATTGTTATAAGCAATGCCAGGGCTTCCTGAGAAGATTTTTCCCAGATCGGTACTCTCAAAACTAAGCAGGGTATTGATTAGTGTGTTATGGATATCTTCCGTCCCCATATAAGTGAGCACGATATCAGGTGGGAGGCTGAGGGAGAAGGAAACGGGCAATTCCAGTTCACCCATTTCATTATAGACTTTCGCCAGATCCCCTTCCGCCAGGTTCTTTTGCCGGCCGGTATCAGGATGAATGAGGAGTAAAGGGAGGTTTTCCAAACGCCGTAATAAATCGATAGAGTAAAACTGAGAGTTTAGAGTGATAGGAGAGCGGGAAACCATTAAGCGCAAAGGATAGGAATGTGATGAAACCGGCTGGTCAACAGGAATGGGCAAGGGAGGGGTTTGATGGAAGGCGGCTGTAAAGGAGTAAAATTCATAGAGCCCGGAGGCCGTAGGAAATTGACGATCCTGCCAGGGGACAGCCGGCAGGTTTACCCGGGCAGGGTGATGGGCCAGTTCGCGGTAGTCGGTGATGCCCAGAAAATCATTGAGTGAAGTAAATTCCTGGGTCAGCCATGTCCGGGCATCTCCGTGCAAGGGAAAAGAGCTTAAACCCGGCTTGAGCTGATGAAGCATGGAGGCCAGCCCGTGCATTATGGCAAAATCCGACTTGCTTTCTCCTAAAGGGGGAATGGCTTGCTGATTAATCGCCGCACCATAATGCCAAAATGAAATAACCACATCTTCAAATTCAAAAGGGGAAGAAACAGGCAGTACATAATCAGCCATCTGGGCGGTGGCAGAGAGAGTTTGCTCAGCGACAACCACCGTATCAATCGTTTTCAGGGCCTGGATAATTTGTGCCGAGTCGGGGTCTTGGGCCACCGGGTTGCGTCCGGCAATCCACAGGAATTTTAAAGGCGGATCAAGGGTATCCAAATGAGTGTACCAATCGGTCCCCAGAATTCGATTGTCAATTTTATGTTCAGATAAACGCTGCCTTGCTCCATAAGGCAAACGAAGCTGACCGTACTTACCGGTATGGAGTAACTGTTCATAGGAAGTATAATGCACATTGCCGCCGGAAATACCGATGTTGCCGGTTAAGGCGGCCAAGCAATCAATGATTCTGGCGTTTTGTCCGCCGGAGGGACCCCGTTGAATGCCAGGGCCCAACCTGATCGTAGCGGGTTTGATGGTACCATACAAACGTGCCAACTCGTACAGTTCGGCGAGGGGAATACCCGTAGAAGATGAAACCTGGTTGAGATCGACGGTTTCCAAATAATCACGGTATTCAGGCCAGCCAAAGGTGAAATTATCTAAAAATTCATGGTCGATCAGATTTTCCTCAACTAGGATCTTGGCAAGCCCCAAAGCCAGATCGCCATCTGCTCCCGGGCGTATCCGATAATAAATATCACTGCGGGCAGCGGTAGAGGTGAAGATGGGATCGATCACAACAACGATGGCTCCTTGGTCCTGAGCCTCAAAAATATAACGCATCTGGTGGATGGCCGTCCAAGCCGGATTCGCCCCCCAAATGAGAATGAGCCGGGAGTTCTTCATATCTTCAGGAAGGGGTTTTTTTAGAGCACCATAATTCAGAATAAAAGCGTCGGTTCCGGCAGATACACAGGGGTTGCCCATAAGCGCGGTGATCGGCCCTAAGGAGCTGAAAAACCCTTCTACACTCTGGCTTAAAAGACCGGTAGTTCCCAAGAATTTATTCATACTGACCGGCAATAGACTGCCATACTCTTGTGCTATGCCAACCAGTTTGTTCCCGATTTCCAGGAAAGCCTGTTCCCAGGAAATCCTCTGCCAATTTCCACTCCCTTTTCCTTGCTGTTTAAGGGGATAAAGAACCCGGTCGGGAGAGTAGACCAGCTCTTTCAGTGCATAGCCCTTGGCGCAGATTTTCCCCCGGGTATAAGGATCCCGGGGATCACCTTTTATGCCGATAATCCGGCTGTCGGCGACATCGGTCAGGAGGCGGCATGAGGCGGGACAATCGGCAGTGCAGACATTGCAGTAGGTCTGAGCCATCTTATTGATACCTCCATTTATTGGGGGAAGATATTAAAAATTCACCTCATTTTATCAGAATTTGCCGACGAATTCACCCTTTCAGGAACCAAGAAAGTGATAATGTGGTTTATCACAATCCAGATACTTTTAAAATGTCATTTTCCACACAGGTTGTAACAAGGGGGGAATTAACAAGGGAGTCACTGTGTTTTTTACAAATAAAAGCGGCAATTCATGGATTTTCCTACAGAAGAGAAAGAAAGTATAAAAACGAAATAGTTTTAGCGAAAGTTTTAATACTTAATACCAAAAAGAAAGGAAAATCATGATGAACATTTCGAGACGTAACTTCATTAAGGGTGGTGTGGCTGGAACAGCAACACTGGGATTGTCCGGCAGCTTGCTCTTGGCCGACAAATGGTTGCGCCCCGCCACGGCGGCAAGCGATTCTGAAGAAAGGATAGCCTATACATATCACCCCCCGGGCTGTGGTGGCCGCTGTGCGTATAAATGCACAGTGCGGGACGGCAAGCTGGTAAAGATTGAACCGAATGATTGGCCGGATCACCGGTATTCTGTGATCTGCACAAGAGGGTTGAGTGAATTGCAACGGGTGTATAGCCCTGACCGCCTCCAAACTCCCCTGAAAAGAGTAGGGGAAAGGGGGGAAGGCAAATTTGTTCCGATCTCCTGGGATGAGGCGATTACGACGGTTGCGGACAAATTTAAAGAATTGCACAGCCAATATGGCGGCAAATCCATTTTGAAAATGATTTCGGCAAATCAGGAATATGCAATGCCCCTTTTATCATCATTGTTAGGAATGCCAGTTGCCCTCGAAACTTCGATTGATACCGGAATAGCCAGTGGATATGAGGAAGTAACAGGCACAGCGCCTTTTGGTTATTCTCATCATGAGATTACAGACCTGGTCAATTCCAAGACGATCATTATGATCGGCGTTAATATTTTTGAAACAACGGTAACTGATTCCCAATTCGTTTTTGAAGCGAAGGAAGCAGGTGCCAAACTTATTGTCGTAGACCCCAATTACAGTACTACAGCGTCAAAAGCCGATCAATGGATTCCGATCAAGCCTGGTTCCGATCCGGCTCTGCTCCTGGGTATGATTAACATTATCCTTGCCAATGGCTGGTATCAAGCCGACTTCCTGCAGAAGAATACCTCCGCGCCGTTCTTAATCAGATCGGATAATCAAAAATTGCTTAGGCAAAACGACTCTGCCGACGGGCCTGATCAGAATCCGTTCATGGTGTGGGATGAGGTTAGCGATTCGCTGCAGCCTTATAACGCAGCTGGAATTCAACCTAAATTAGAAGGAGAATTCACTGTCGGCGGGATGCAGGTCAAGACTGTATTCTCTGCATTAAAGGAACAAATGAAGCACTATACGCCAGCCTGGGCTGCTGAGACTACGGAAATAGCGGAACAGACCATCATAGACTTAACCCGGCAATATGCTACAGGCGGTCCGGCACGTCTGGCCTGGGGCTTTGGCGGCGCAGAGAAGATTTCCAATAGCGATATTTTCGGGCATGCCGGGGCTATCCTCGGGGCTCTGACCGGTAATTTCGGGCGAACAGGCGGTGGTGTAGGCAATTGCCTGTTCCATAGAATCAGCTGGGCATATGTTACACCGCTTGCCCCATGGCCGTTGCCGCCTCAGTTCAAGACCGGTGTAATGGAAATGCCTACTGCCCTCATGCGTTCCGGTCCGAATTCTGTAAAAGCCGTTCTCAATCTTGGGAACAGCTTCCAGCAGCATTTTCCTAATTTCCATCAGGCCGAAAAATGGTTCAAAGAACAATTAGAATTTATAGTTACGGTCGATGTATGGGACAATCTAAGCGTGGCTTACTCCGATATTGTACTGCCCATCGGCAGCTGTTTTGAGAGTAACTATGATATCACCCGATTCCAATTGAACAGAAATCATGCTCTGCTTTCTGAAAAAGTAATTGAACCCCTCTTTGAAAGCAAGAGCGATTTTGAGATCGAACAGTTATTGGCTGCCAGATTAGGATTTGAAGAATACATGCCCAAAACCCCGGAAGATTATATAAGAACCCAGCTGAGTTATCCCCATCCTTTCCTGGAAGGAATCACGGTGGAAACGCTTAAAGCAAATAATTTTATTATGCGTTTGAAGTGCCCGACAGAACCTTATATAGCTTCCAAGGATCAGATATATAAGACGCCATCTACTAAACTGGAGATTTACAATGAAAAAATGATAGAATTCGACCAAGCTTTACCGGCCTATGAAGAACCTGCGGAAATGAACTCTGAGTTAAGGCAAAAGTATCCGCTGCAGTTTGCTCAGTATCGTTCCCGGTTCCATGTTCACTCCCAGTTCATGAGAGTCTCCTGGATCAGGCAGTTTTGCCCTGAGCCAAGGCTGGAACTCAACCCCTTTGACGCCAAGAGCAGGGGATTGGCAAATGGAGACCTCGTTGAGGTGTTCAATGACCGGGGTAAATTTAAAGCCCGCTGCAAGATTATGAATGATCTGCGGTCAGGGGCAGTCAGGATGGAAGAAGGCTGGTGGGCTAAAGATATGCCTGCAGGAGATATGAATAATGTAATCAATGATGCCTTTAATCCCCGTGGATTTAAGCGGAAATACGGACCGATCTTTCCTTTTTATGATACTTTGGTTGAAGTGAAGAAAGCTTAGGGGGTGAAGAAAGATGGCAAAAAAATTAGGCATGGTGATTGATTTAAAACGCTGCACGGGATGCACAACATGTGCCAACGCGTGCAAGATGCAGAATAATGTTCCCATGGGTATGTTATGGAACCGTGTGCTCACGGAAGGCGGGGAAGAGTATGATACCAGCGCAGGAGTATACCCGAATTTGCAAAAGAGCTTCCTCCCGATTGCCTGCCAGCATTGCGAAAATGCAGCGTGTGTTAAGGTTTGTCCGGTAGGTGCTACTTACAAAGATGAGCTGGGCAGGGTAGTGATTAATTACGACCGATGCATTGGCTGCCGCTTCTGCATGGCTGCCTGCCCCTATAATGCCCGGGTGTTTAACTGGGAGGAACCGGTGCGTGACCCTGGCTTTAATTATGGGGATAAAGACGTGCCGATTCGTAAAGTAGGTGTCATGGAAAAATGCTCAATGTGCAAGGAACGTACCGACACAGGATCAGAGCCCATGTGCGTAAAGTGTTGCCCGACTAAAGCCCGCAAGTTCGGTGATTTGAATGATCCGGAAAGTGAAGTTTCCCGTTTGATTCGGGAGAGGAATGGACAGCAACTTTTGTCGGAAAAAGGGACGAAGCCGCAAGTATATTATTTGGGCTAGAAGGAAGGTGTAATGTGATGGATAAAAAGGGAAACTTAACTATCGGAATGGTTGTCTTAGGGCTATTAACCCTTATGGGGTTAGGAGCCTGGGCTTTCCAGCTGGTCAATGGACTTGGCGTAACAGGAATGAATAATGTTGTTTCCTGGGGATCCTATATCGCGATGTTCATGCTCTTTGTTGGTCTTTCCGCCGGGGGTCTGATTGTGTCTTCTTCGGCAACGGTATTCAATATTCCGTCTTTTAAAGTTGTAGCGAAACCGGCAGTCATTCTTTCTACGGTCTGTATTATTATCGCCGGGGTATTCATTATTGTGGATATTGGCAGCCCATGGCGGATTTACAATTTAATCCTGCATCCTCAATTCCGTTCCCCTTTGATGTGGGATGTTGTGGTCATCAGCTTATACCTGGCGCTGAATCTGGTCTACCTCTATTTCATGAGCCGATCGGAGCCCGATGAAAGAAAATTAAAGATTATTTCCAGGATCGCTTTGCCGACGGCAGTGCTGGTCCACTCCGTCACAGCTTGGATTTTTGGCTTACAGATAGCCCGTGAAGGCTGGCACAGTGCCCTGATGGCACCCCTATTTGTTGCCTCGGCCCTGGATTCCGGACTGGCGTTATTGATTATCGCCTTGTTGGCCTTGAACAGATTGAAACTATTTGCGGTGGAGAAAAAGTTGATTTCTACTTTAGCCGGCCTCCTCGTTACCTGTGTTGCCGTTGATGCTTTTTTCGTCTTCTCGGAAGTTCTGACGATGCTTTATCCGGGAGAAGAGTCGACCATGGCTGTATTAAGGGAAATGGCCAGCGGGTTTGCTGCTCCGTTTTTCTGGGGGGAAATCATCCTTGGCTTTATCCTGCCCTTTATGATTCTGGTATTTAAGAAGAACAGAGAGAATACGAATTATGTTATTTTTGCTTCGGCAATCGTGATTTTAGGAGTGTTTTGCAAACGCTTCTGGCTGTTGTTTTCCTCGTTTATCCATCCTAATGTTCAAGGGGCTCCCGGTGTTACCTATGGAAAATTTACTGAAAACATTGGAGATATGTGGTCCCTTCATGGCAGTTATGCGCCAACCTGGGTTGAATTAGCCATCATCATCGGCATGCTGTCCATGGGTGCCTTGCTCTTCTCGTACCTCAGCAGCCGGTTCCTTTTAGGAAGAGCCGACTTCATACCAACGGTGAAGCAAGGACAAGCAGCGGGGAACAAATAATCTGCTGAAGGGAATGAAGGGAAAATGGTCGGAAAGGAGGAGGGGTGGTCATGATGTATTCCTGGCCTGAGGTTTGGAAGTTGCGAACCGAGCTGTATAAGTTTCTGGGCAATTGTCTGTTGGAGCCCCTCTCGGCATCAACGACGAAGACCTTTGATGGAAAAGTATGGGGAAAATTCCCCTTAGAGCCGGCTAACCGGCAGATGGAGTCCGGGCTGGAGCAGCTAAGAAAATGTACGGCAGATCTTAAGACTATGCCGCCAAATGAAGCCCGACAAGAAGTTATGGTGGAGTACACTATCCTCTTTTTGGGGCCTGGCCGGCCTAAAGCCCCGCCGTGGGAGTCCGTGTATCGGACGGAAGGGCAGCTGCTGTTTTCAAGAACAACGTATGAAGTCAGAAAAATCCTTGCGGACAACGGGTTGGAAATGGTAGAGAAAAATCACCAGCCTGAAGATCATATTGGGATTGAATTGCTTGCCTTAGCTCTTATGAGTGAGAATGTGCAGGATGTACAGGAACGGAAGGAGCAAAAGACGAGAATTGGCCGGCAGGTCTCTTTTATAGATGAACACTTGCTTTCCTGGATTCCCGGGCTTGGCAAGGATGCGAAACAAAATGGCAGTGTAGGCTACTATGGGGGATTGATCGAACTGATTTGGGGAATTCTCCTCTGGGATCGTGAACTCTTGCAGGAGTTTTTGACTCAGGACGAGGACTTAGCTGACATTTTAGTATAGGCATCTGAATTAATGGGGCATAGAGCGGAGCAATGGTTTCGCTCTATGCCCGATCTATGGTAACTCAAAACATGGAGAAAGGGATAATGTGTATTTTCACAACGGATCCCCCCGATATTTGGAGTTAGCAACATAGGCCATTGTTAAGAAATTAACGAATTAATGAGTCGAATAAAGATCAAAGTTGTTTTGTTAAAAAGGAGGTACTTAAATGACTGATGCCAAGGGTAGCAAAGGATTTAGCCGCCGCAGTTTCTTAAAGGGTTCAACAGCTTTGGGTTTAAGTATGGGGTTATTTGGCCTGACAGCATGTACGGACAAAAATTCGGGCAGCAAAAGCGTAATGGGTGTTCAGACCGGAGAAAAAACCTTCACCACTCATACCTGCCCCCGCAACTGCTATGATACTTGTTCTTTGATTGGGGAGAAGGTTGATGGGCGGATCGTCAGGATTGTCGGCGACCCTAAGAATCCCATAACCGCAGGGACACCTTGTGTCAAGGGACAAACCCACATCAATGTGCTTTACCATCCTGATCGTATTTTACATCCCCTTAAGCGTGTCGGTAAAAAAGGGGAAGGAAAATGGGAAAAGATCACCTGGGATGAAGCCTATGCTACGATCGTCCAAAAACTTAAGGAAGCCATCGACCAATACGGTTCAGAATCGATCATGCCCTATAATTTTTCGGGGACCATCGGGTTTGTTCATCAGCATGGTGTTCCCTGGCGGTTTTTCAATAAGATCGGAGCGACCAATATTACCAGAACGGTATGCAATACCGGTGGCAAGGCGGCGCTGCCCTACACTTATGGCGATTTCTCATCCATCGATCCGGAAACCTTTGCGAAAACAAAGTGTTATGTTACCTGGGGAACCAATGAATCCTATACCAATGTCCATTCTGTGAAATTCATTCAACAAGCGCGGGATAATGGGGCCAAACTCATTGTGGTTAATCCCCATCGCCATCCCCTGGCCTCACAAGCGGATTTATTTATTCAGCTTAAACCGGGAACCGATGCCGCCTTTGCCCTGGGCGTCCAACATATTATCATCAATGAGAACCTTTATGACAAGGACTTTGTCGAAAACTACACGATGGGCTTCGAGGAGCTTAAAAAACAAGTCCAGAACTATCCGCCCAGCAAGGTGGCTCAACTATGTGAAGTTACCGAAGAAGAAATAAGGGAATTTGTGAAGATGTATACCCAGGCTAAGCCCTCGATCATTAGAATGGGCTTTGGTTTTGAAAGACGGACCCATGGCGGGGGGATGGTCAGAGCTATTTCATTTCTCCCCGCCTTGATGGGAGTTGTCGGTGTCGAGGGTGGAGGATTCAGCTATGTTAACTACAATCACTATCCTTTTGACAACAGTTATACGAAACGACCGGATTTAGCCCCCCGCAAGATGCGGACCATTAATATGAATGAATTAGGCAAGGCGATTGCCGGAGAGCTTCCCACCACGAAGGAGAATCCGGTGAAAGTATTGATCTGCTTCGGCGGCAATCCGATTCCTTCGGCTCCCAATGTGAACTTGATCAAGAAAGGATTGGCGAGAGAAGATTTATTCACAGTGGTTCACGAAGTATTTATGACGGATACGGCGGACTATGCCGATATTATCCTCCCCGCTGCTCATTTTATTGAATTTGAAGATGTCATTGCCGATTACCTTGGTTGGTATGTCCGCTACAGCGAACAAGGGCTGGAGCCCATGGGAGAATCCAAATCCAATGTGCAGTTGTTTAATGAGCTGGCCAAACAAATGGGGTTCACTGATGAATGTTTCAATGAAACATCCACCGATATCATTAAGAAGGGGATTCTGAACAAGCCCATCTTTAAAGACATCACTTATGAGAATCTGAGGAGAAATCACTGGTTCAAGGTGGATTTCGGAAATGTTTTCAGTGACCACAAATTTAATACGCCCTCGGGGAAAATCGAATTTTATTCTGAGAATATCACCAAAGCAGGGCTGCATCCGGTGGCGGAGTATCTGCCGGAAGAGGAGAGTCAGGATGGTTCTCCGGCCTTATTTGCTCAATATCCCATTAACCTCTTGACCCCGGCTTCACCCCAATTGCTGAGCTCACAATGGCATAATGTCCCCTATATCCAGGAAAATCTGGGCGAGCCCTTTGTCACCATTAATGCCAAGGACGCAGAGGACAGGGGAATTAAAGATGGAGATTATTGTCTGATTCAAAATGACAGGGGGCAGGTCAAGCTGAAAGCAAAGGTCAGCAATAGTGCAGTTAAAGCAGGCGTGGCGGTGAGCTTCAAGAGCTATTGGAACAAGTATACAGACGGGAATACGATCAATAGCTTAGCTCCCGACGCGATTGGCGATTTAGACGGAATCTCCACCTATAATACAAATTTAGTGCAAATCACGAAAGCTTGATTGATGTGAAAGGAGTCCTGAACGATGGCTGGTCAGAAAGCATTTCTTTACAATCAGAATTATTGCGTAGGATGCCATTCCTGTGAAACGGCATGTATGGTTAAGAACCAAGTGGATGTAGGTGTAAGCTGGAGGACCCTGGATAGCTTTGAGGTTGAGATCAACGGCAGAATGGTGGAGCGTTATCTTTCCCATTCCTGTATGCATTGTGCGGAACCTCAATGTGCTTCAGTATGTCCTACCAAAGCCTATACCAAAAGGGAAGATGGGCTGGTGATTCAGGACCACGATAAATGCGTGGGGTGCGGATATTGCATCTATGCTTGCCCGTATCAGGCGCCGAAGATGAATCCCCATACTAAAAAGGTGGAAAAATGCACAGGCTGTTATGACTTGATTGACGCAGGGGAACAACCCATGTGTGTCCGGGGGTGTCCGGTTCAAGTCTTAAAAATAGAGGATATCGATAAGCTCGATGCTGAGGGAGCGGTTAAGGAAGCCATCGGTTTCCAGGCCTTTGCCACCAATCCATCCATGCGTTTTGTGAAGATGAAGCAGTAGAGTGCGCTTAAGATTTAGACGCGAAGGGATGGGACGTTTTGAGTAGTCTGGGTAATAAGGAAATGCAGGAAATATTGGCTTATCGATGTGTTGTGTTCGATCTATTGCGAAGTCTGTTTATGTGGGAATGCCCGGAAGAGCTTTTCGCAGACATGATCTCCTGGTCAGAGTTGGAACGTGGTGAAGCAATGGCCCCAGACTGTGCAGAAGCTCGACTCAGAAAAGGTCTGTCATCGCTATCTGCTGAAGAGCTGCAAAAGATCTATCATGAAGCAACGATAGAGTTTACCAGACTCTTTGTGGGACCTTATCACTTGGAAGCTCCTCCTTATGAATCGGTATACCGCAACGCCAACCGGCTCATGATGCAGGATGTTACCATGAATGTCAAAAGGTTTTACAGAGAGAACGGTTATGAAAGAAGCAAGGTCTATAAGGAACCTGATGATCAGATCGGGGTAGAGCTGGAGTTTATGTATGCCCTGAGTGAAGAGGCTTTGCAAGCTTTTCGGGAGGGGAATTTCGAGAGTTTAAAGAGGATTTTATCCGCTCAGGAACAATTCGTGGATCTTCACCTGCTAAAGTGGTTACCCCAATTCTGTCAGGATATCCTGAAATCGTCTCAGAACGAATTCTGGAGAAGTATTGCTGTCTTTACCGAGAACTATATAGAAGAAGACAAGGAACAGATCCAGCGGGTTCAACGGGAACTCAATTTATATTGCCAGATCTAAGCGGCGGAATGGAGGATAAGGATCATATGTATCATTGGGGCTGGAAAATTATCATTTACTTGTTTTTAGGCGGATTAGGAGCAGGGGCTTATTTAACGTCTTTTGCAGCTCAAAAAGGCTGGTTGGGGGAAAACAGCAAACTGGGCAGAGCGGGCTACTTTTTGTCCGGGCCTTGCATCGTCATCGGAAGTTTGTTGTTGTTTTTGGATCTGGGTATAGCATTCTCCGATCCCCTCGGTGTTTTAAGAATGTTCGCCAACATTACTTCGGTCATGACCTGGGGGATTTATATATTATCGCTGTTCATTCTGGTTGGATTTCTTTCTGCTTATTATACAGGGAAGAACAGAGAAGTGCCTGCAATGCTATCTCTTCTAGGAGCAATTCTTGCATTAGGAACCGGAGCCTATACCGGGGTTTTACTGGCTGTGGTTACCTCTGTACCGTTCTGGAACACCTTGCTTCTTCCCTTCTTATTTGTTGTTTCCGCTTTATCGACAGGTCTCGCCGCTACCGCATTGTGCGCGCATTTCCTGGAAAAGAAAGGGGAGCAGGGAGGGGATCGGTCAAGTGAAGCAAAGACGAACAAGGTTCATCTGGTGTTGCTTGGCTTAGAATCGATTCTGATCATGATGCTTCTGGCATTAGCCTTAACAGGCGCAAAAGGGGCCGGTGCTGCTGCTTCTGCACACATGCTTACCAGTGGTTCCTTAGCCCTGCCATTCTGGCTGTTGGTGGTGGCCATCGGTTTAGTTTTTCCTTTGGTCTACTATATTGTCTCAGCCAAAGAACGGCAAAGAAAGCTGGCTTCATTCTTTAATGGTCTATCAACTGACTTTGCCGTGCTCATCGGAGGGCTGACTCTGAGGGCCACCATAGTCTTATGCGCCGTGAGGGTTTTTTAAGATAGGAGGGAAATCAGTGGGAAATTGGGGCTGGCTTATTATTGGCTTCCTGTTCTTTGGCGGTCTTGGCTCGGGTGCTTATCTGACATCTTTTGCAGCGGAAAAAGGTTTGTTTGGCAAAGAGAGTAATTTGGTGCGGGCCGGTTATTTTATTTCAGGTCCTTGCCTGGCCGTGGGGCTGTTTCTTTTTTCCCTGAATCTGGGTGTCAGCATCACTGGAATTTTAACCATGATCGGTAATCCTACGTCGGTGATGACTTGGGGGGTCTATCTCTTAATCATGTTTATGGTCCTGGCCTTTTGGAGTGCCTATCATAAACGTGAAAACAAGCAAGTTCCGGCAATGATCTCAGGAGCGGGAGCATTACTGGCAGTGGTAACAGCCATATACACCGGGGGGCAGCTTTCCGTTCTTTTTGCTCAACCCTTCTGGAACACGATCCTTGTACCGGGATTATTTGTAGTGTCGGCACTGATCATGGGATTGGCTTCTTCATCCCTGCTGGCCCGCATCATCGAAAAACCCGTTCAGCAAGGGGGGGCTGCGGTAACCAGGATAAACATCAGCCTCCTCTTGGTGGAATGGGTGCTCTTAGCGGCTTTGCTTCTGCTCTCTTTTTCAGGGGCTAAAGGTCCGGTTGCTGCTGATTCTGCCCAAATAGTTGTCACCGGAAGACTAGCCGCCTATTTTTGGATTTTGTTAATTGCTGTCGGATTGGTTTTGCCGCTTTTCAACAACGTCTATCCCAAGAAAAAGCAAAACGAAAAGAGTGGCAAGATCTTCGGTTTGTTAAGCGAGGTGGCCACACTGATCGGAGGGGCAACCCTGCGGGCCGTTATCGTATTGTCGGCATTGCCTATCTGGAGTATATAATCGACCCGACCGGGAGTGACTGCTAAGGGTATGAAAATAGAGATGAAAAAAGCGCTTATCATGACTTTATCTTTAATATTGGCTGTTTTTATAGGCTTAAGCTGGGTCAAGCCAGGAGAGGCTGTGCTGTTGCAAGCTGAAGAGGTCCTGCCTGAGGCGCAGTCTTTCCTGAAGATTGCGTCTGCCCCCCTTACTTTAAAGGGGATAAGTCAGGGCCCCCATGGTGAAGAAGAGGTCAAAGGCTATGTTGTCATCGCAAAGGGGAGTTCCTATGGCGGACCCATGGTCATCGCCACAGGAATTGACCCCCATGGGGTTATTGTTGGCACAGCTATTATTGAACACAAGGATACACCTTCATATATTAGAGTTATTAAGAAATATGATTTTCTCAAGCAGTTCGAAGATAGAAAAATAACCGATCCCCTATCGATCAAACAGGACATCAATGCCATATCGGGAGCAACGTATAGCTCCCGAGGCATTGCCGAAGCGATTTCGATCGGCAGTCATGAGGTGGCCAGAAATCAATTGGGGCTGGACGTAGAAGATGAAGAAGCGGCATGGGTTTTTGGAGTGAGAGAAGGTTCTGTTATGGCCTTGGTTATCCTGATGCTTGTGGGGATAGCGCTGAAAAGTGATAGAATCCGCTGGCTAACCATAGCAGGAAGTCTGGTGTTGATTGGTTTCCAATACAACACACCTATCTCACTTTCAAATCTGGCCTCCTTGTTAATGGGGTATCTTCCTTCAATTCAGCAGAACCTGGTTTGGTATATATTTTTAATGGTTATTCCGATATTAACTTTTCTGATTGGTAAGAACCTATACTGCTTCTGGCTTTGTCCCTTTGGAGCCCTGCAAGAGTTATTGGCCAAAGTATTTGTAGGCAAAGAGGTTATTTGCTGCAGCCGGGGGGTAGAAGAAAAGGCTGCCCTGGTCAGGTATGCTTTGGTATATATTGCCTTATTGGGCGCTGTAATCTATCAGTCGCCGGGAGTGGCCGGTTATGAACCGTTTGCCACCCTATTCGGAATGCAGGGAAATATCACCGAGTGGCTGGTGTTAGTGGTTGTCTTATTTTCCTCATTATTGATGCGGAGATTCTGGTGCCGCTTTTTTTGTCCGGGAATGATTGTCAATAGAATTATTTTGAGATTAAGGCATCATTTGATTGATTTTAAGAGGAAATTGGGAGCAAAATCAAACCAAGGGTGTTCAGCACAAAATTCAGTGGATCAATGAGGTGCGACGATGAATTCCAACGAAAATAAACAGGATAAGCTATTTCTACTCCTCATTGGTTCAACTGTTTTGTTGATTAGTATCAACTTTTTGTCCCGCTTTATTTAAGGAAGAGATAGGGAGGTGATGAGAAAAAAGACCTTAGTAAGATCGGTTCGGATACATTATGTAATTAAGAAATGGAGAGGAGCAATTATTATGCCCTATGTAAACATCAGAATCACGAATGAAAACGTCACTCCGGAAAAGAAAGCATTGCTTATCAAGGGAGCTACCCAATTGCTTGTGGATGTGTTGGGCAAAAATCCTAATACAACGGTTGTGGTAATCGATGAGGTCAATACTGATAATTGGGGTATTGGCGGGGAAACTATTACAGCTCGCAGAAAAGACGGCCGCTGACATTTGAAAGGAATCCGGGTTTTATTGAATAAATAGAACCCGGATTATTGTGAATCAGCATGGAAAAATTATTATTTGGTATTTCCGGTTTGCCGTTAGGTGATGGGACGAAACGGTTTAATTATGCAACCGGCATACATTATTTAAAGTCTATAGGGCTGGATGCCATGGAACTGCTGTTTGGCCACAGTGTCAATGTGACGGATAACAACAAGGGGGCTATCCTGGAGGCAAAGCAAAAGGAAGGCTTTTATCTCTCAGCCCACGCATCTCATTATATCAACCTAAATTCCAATGATATCGCTAAGCAAGACCAATCAATTGCCAGAATAATTGGTGCTGCAAAAGGCTTAGCAAAGGTTGGAGGAAGGAGTTTGGTATTCCATCCGGGATTCTACATGAGTGACGCCAAGGAAGTTGCTTACGCTACAATTAAAAGCAATTTGATGAGGCTTTCGAGTTGTGGCATAGATTACAGGCTTGAGACAACCGGAAAAGGGTCTCAGTTTGGAACGCTGGAAGAGCTGGTTTCTCTTTGTCAAGAGGTGTCCTTATGTAAGCTTTGCCTTGATTTCGCTCATATTCACGCGAGATCAAACGGCGGCCTTAAGAATTATGATGATTTTGCCGGTGTTCTTAAGTACGTCCTAGATCATTTAGGCAGAACGGCCCTGGAGGATTTACACATCCATATGGGTGGAATAAGATACACAGCGAAAGGGGAAAGAAGTCATGCTCCATTACTGGAAAGTGACTTTAATTATCAGGAATGTCTAAGGGCTATAAAAGATTATGGTGTCCGGGGATGTGTCATAGCCGAAGGGCCTCTTTTAGAAAGAGATGCTTTGCTTCTAAAAGAAACCTATGAAAAGCTGCAATAGGCCGGAAATAATTCTATCTGTGATAGGGCTTCTTGGAACTTGCGGAGAAGATAAAAAAGTGATAAATTTTTAAGTAGCAGTAGCCATATTTAATGCTTTTATTGAATATAAAAGTTACACAGGAAACAGCAAAATAAAAGAGAATGATTAATAAAATAAATTTATCGCAAAAATGTTCTTTGTTTTTAAAGAATATCTGACATTAAGGTATTGAAGGACATTAACAATAGAATTGAACAAGGTGATGTTGAATACTATGATATCCGTTGATAAATATACCCGTGGATCTTTTGACTATAAGGCCAATAAGTCGGCACTCCTGATCACCCGGCAGCTAGCCAGGAATTTTAAAGATCAAGATATTGTGATCAGTACGGAACAGTGGAAGATTCTTCTTTACCTGTATCGTGAGGATGGCCAGACCCAGTGCAGCCTATCTGAGGCCACTGGAAAAGATGAGCCCAGCATTTCGCGGATCATTAATACGATGGAAAAAAACAATCTGGTGCTCCGAACCCCTCATCCCAACGATCGCCGTACTAATCTAATTCATCTGACAGAAAGCGGCAGAAATATGAAGGAAATGCTTATGTTTTTGGGCCAAAAAACAAATGAAGAAGTGACACGGGGCATTACCCGGGAAGAAATTGAAACCTGTATTAACGTTCTCGATAAGATTATTGGCAACCTTTCCTGATAGCAGGGGGTATTCCAATCGGGTCATTTTGAGAGTAAAGAAGAGGCGTTTGAGTTCATGAGATGATTCAAGGCAGTAAGGCTAGTAACAATAAGATCGATTTATAAGATATTGTCTATCCAGGAGAGCTTACAATCAGTAGGTTCTTTTTTATTATTGCGCGCATGTATCGGACTTAACCCCATTGGCCACCGTTGTTGAAATGCAATTCCGGTATTGATAAACAATATAACTAAACTTTCCTCAGTTTAAGCTATTAAAAAGATATATAGACACCCTCCTTATGGTAAAATATTCATAATCAGATGCAAAGCGACCTTGGTAAACTGCCCGAATCATGGGACGTTTTGATTTGAAATAAACGTTATCAAGGGAGAGGCAATGGGTATGACTGCGGTAAAAAAATGGAATAGCATTAAAAATAAGAAAAGCAAAGTGTGGTGTGGGTGTGCGTCCTTGCTGATCGTCATGCTTCTGTCCGCCTGCACAAACCCGGCTCTGTCCGGTGATCAGACGGACAACACTCCTCCACCTTCCGAACCGCCTGGTGTTTCAGCACCGGCACAGGATACCCCTGTGTCTAACGGGACAGAACACGAGGCAACGCAGCCGACAGCCCCTGCTGTACAGAAATACTACAACTACTTTGTGGATCACCACACCCTGGTGGATAACAGAGTATTTACCATCAATGAAAATACGCTGCAGGACGATGTGATCTACTTTGCCTTCATGAATACGGAGCCGGCGGAGGGAACGTCGGCTAATATCCGCACGCAGAAGCAGGTCGATGATGTCCTGATGAAGTATTTCGGGATCAAGCCGAAAAGATACAGCACAGGAATCTCCAGTATGACGGCCAGCGGAGATGTTCAGATGGGCAGTGTGATTGAGGATGTGATCCGGGTGCACCGGCTGCTTTTAAAGCAGCTTACCGATAACGGCAACGGCAGTTACAGTGCGGTTTTTAAACTGTATCAAATCCAGACGGATCGCGTGCTGCCCGACTTAGATCGCAGGATTCTTGAGGGGGATCCGGGAATGGAGGTCTACCATACGCAGGATGTGAAGGCGACTTTCACCGAAATCCCGGAGGGAGAGTCGTATTATTTAAAGTTCAGCGAATTTACCCTGATACCCCGTGAAGGACCATTTGCCTCACCGCCCCAGGAGACGGACTACTTAAAAAAGGTAAGCCGCGATGAACTAAAATCCTTTCACGGGCTTGCCATCGGCATGACTCTGGACGAGGCGAAAAAACTGCTCAAGCTGCCCGAAGGAGCCTATGAATACCGTGAAGACAGCTATGCTGATTATACCCTGGTCAATGCCGACGGCTGGAGCTATACCTTCCGCACTCTCCCCAAGGAAAAGAGCGATGATAAAAACCAATATCTTATGGCGATGAACATCCGCGACTATCTCGATGTGATTTTCCGTGACATCAAGCTGGGGGACGCTTATGAAGACGTGATCAAAAAATTCCCTTCAGGCCAGGAAGAAGGCCAGCTACCTGGCTCGCCGGACAGCTATTTTACCCGCGACTACCGATTTGCCTCCACCCTGCACAATGTGGATATCTTTACCGGCGATGTACACATCGCTATGCTGTTCGGGCGGTATGACACGCTGGCTTGGGCGGATATCTACTCCACCGATTACTGAAGCGGTTTGCCTGGGAAGGCGAGGTCATGGTATGAAGCAAATACGATACAATACTGGTAAAAAGTGGAGGACTCTGCATGAAGAAAATATTAAACATTGATAACATGCCCAGGGAGCATATCGATGATCCGAATTTTCAATCAAAAATGCAAACCTTATTAATAGGTAACGCTTTGGGATGTGAAAAAATCTATGTCAACATCGACTATGTAAAACCAGGCGGCAAGAGCGTAAAATATCATTCCCATTCGAAGCAAGAGGAGTTTTTTCTCATCATGCAGGGGAGTGGTCTATTGAGGATGAATGGTGAAGAGGTATCCATTAAAACGGGTGATGTCATTTCCAAACCTGCCGGTCAGGAGATCGCCCATCAATTCATTAACAATGGTTCGGAGATCCTGCAGATACTTGATGCAGGTACTCGTGAAAAGGATGATATTGCGACATATCCTGATGAAAACGTAGTCTTTATAAGGAACAAAGGTTTGGTTTTTGATATCAAAGATAGTATGACAGGCTGGACCTCCGATCCGAATTCATAATACTGAAAGGCTCATCTTCCTTAGCGCTATATAACAGATTCTTTTTTAATATGAGTAAATGCTCAAAACGAAACGGTTTTCAGACAGCAGATAAAAGTGTGGGATAGTGTTTGTTAAACCTGCTGGTACATCTCTCTGAAAATCTGGAGATGGTGCATCTCGTCCTGGATGATGCGGCGTAAGATTGCCACAATATTCCTATCGCAGATGGTATCCGCCTGATGGGAATATTTGCGGATGGCTGCTTCCTCTGCTTGAATTGATTCGGTGATCAGAGGGCGCAACCCGTGGGGATAACCGATATAGGAAGGGGACCACCATTGCATACCATCCCGGCAGCTCCAAAGCCGCGGGTCCGCTCCCAGCAGCAGAGCGAGCTCGGCGAATATATTGAGATGGTGCATTTCAACGATGCTGATATCGCGAAAGCAGGCTGAGATCCAACTATACTGGGGTTTCGTCACGACAGAGATATAGAAATACCGAGTAACATCGCTCATTTCGGAAACGGCGTCCCCCATGTTGCCAAGCATCTCACAGGCATAAACGGGATTGGGGCCGACCACCCGCACCGGCGGATACGGCACATCCACCCTGTACCGACATGTGTTGATGTTGTTATCATTCATCGCCATGCTCCCTTTCCCATTTTGATTATGATACAATTTATTCGGGCGAAGAGGAGATTATAACAGTGCCGTTAACATGGCGGATGGATTGATATGCCGCGGGGAACGGAGCAAAAAATAAGGGACCGCAGCGTCTTCAGATTGTGTTATCTGATAGAGCGCTGGGGTCCCTTTTGGATTATTTTAGTGGACATTCCGCTCGAAATGGCGTCCTGTTGTGAGAGCTGCCAGGAAGTTGTTGGCATAGATTTCCATGTTTCCGGCCGACTCGCAGACGATACCTGGTTCCGGCTTTTGTCCGGAAGGCAACAGGCCCAGCAGGGCCGACGCCTCACCGCTTAGCCCAATGGTCTTATAATGGTTAAAGGTGTCCAGGAGGAAACCCTTTACATCCGCCGAGCCTTTGAGGGCCTCAGTGTGGGAACCGCCGGGGATATAAACGGCATCGTAAAAGACCGAAGCTGTGGTAGCGTAAGTTTGGTTGCCTTCTACCCTGCCGTTATCACCGGCAGTAACCGGTCCCAGCTTACAGGACACCACATCAAAACAAGCGCCGGCGGCAATAAGGGTAGCGGTAAGAGCATCAAATTGAGCTTTATCGAAACCGTTTTCAAGCAGGACAGCCACTTTTCTGGTTTTCGGGCTCTTGGCGGTATTGGCCATACTGAGAGCGGGGGAAGAAGCCGTGGTGGGATTGGCCCCGTTGGCTGGAGGTGTGGCCCCTAAGCCCTCCGCAACCTTTTGGGCCAGCTCCGGATCCACGTTGCCCAGCATATCCACAAGCTTTTGATGGGTAGGCTTATGCTTGCATTTGCCCAGCTCGAACCGGAAAGCATCGATGATATGCTGCCTTTCCCAGTCGGACATACTGTTCCAAAACATAGCCGGTTGGGTGTAGTGATCCCGGAAGCTCTCGCTGCGTTCCCGGATAACATGGCCATCCACCTTTTCCTGATAGTGTTCGAAGTGGCTTTCCCCGGCGCGGGCGGCGTGAGGCTCACCCTTATTCAGGGAGTTGGGGTAGTAGCTGGTTTGCCCCTCGTCAATGGTCATGCGGTGCATGCCGTCCCGTTGGTTGTTGTTCACCTTGGGCAGGGGACGGTTAATGGGGAGCTGGTGGAAGTTGGGACCTCCCAGACGGGAGAGCTGAGTGTCCAGATAGGAGAACAGCCGGCCCTGGAGCAAAGGATCATTGCTGAAATCAATGCCGGGCACCACATTGGCCGGACAAAAAGCCACCTGTTCCGTTTCGGCGAAAAAATTGTCCGGGTTCTGGTTCAGTGTCATCTTGCCGATTTTCTGAACAGGGATTAATTCCTCAGGCCAAAGCTTGGTAGGGTCCAGAATATCGAAATCAAACCTGAACTCATCCTCCGGCTTCAGCACCTGAATGCCAAGTTCAAATTCGACGGCCTGGCCATGCTCAATAGTTTCCCAAAGGTCCCTGCGGTTGAAGTCAGGATCCTTGCCGGCCACCTTCTGAGCTTCATCCCAGACCAGGGAATGGACACCCAGAACAGGCTTCCAGTGAAATTTTACAAATTTAAATTCACCTTTGGCGTTGACCAGACGGAAGGTATTGATGCCAAAGCCTTCCATCATGCGAAAGCTTTTGGGAACAGCGCGGGGAGACATCAGCCACATGACATTGTGCATGGTCTCCGGAGTATTCACCACAAAGTCCCAGAAGGTGTCGTGGGCTGAGGCCGCCTGGGGCATCTCATTGTTGGGCTCAGGTTTTAGGGAATGGATGAGATCGGGGAACTTAATAGCATCCTGAATAAAGAATACCGGCATGTTGTTGCCCACGATATCATAATTGCCTTCCTGTGTGTAGAATTTAACCGCAAACCCCCGGACATCCCGCACCGTATCCGAAGAGCCGCGAAACCCGGCAACGGTGGAAAAACGGACGAAGACCGGCGTAATCAGATTGGGATCGCTGAGAAAATGAGCCTTGGTCAGATGAGACAGGTTCTCGTAAACCTGGAAGTAACCATGGGCACCTGAGCCCCGGGCGTGAACAACCCGCTCGGGAATCCGTTCATGGTCAAAATGGGTAACCTTTTCCCGAAAGATAAAATCCTCCATGAGGGTAGGGCCCCGTTTGCCTGCTTTGAGAGAGTCATCCGTATTGCTAACCCCGACCCCCTGGTTGGTAGTGAGATACCCCTTGTTATGACTGACCCGAGCGGCATCAAGATCTAAGGATTTCTGGTTTGTTTGCTGATTCTCCATAGTGTACCTCCCTGTAGAAATTGCCATATAGCCATAGTGTCCCCCAAAAGAGTGAATTCATGTGAACAGTGCTGAAAAGGCAGCGAATCCGCTGCCTTTAAACACTATCCTTAAAAGAGATCCCTGTCCCGGTATCTTCCGGCTGTCATTTTCCGCTCAATGTTTCGATGTCTTCTTAGATAGGATACTCTCCTATATACCATATAGAGAAATAATAATAAGATTAAGCTAATTGGCGCCACCCAATTTAAGGACTTTTTACTTTCACTGGACGGCTGGGGGGGTATAACACTGCTGTCGGCCATTAAGGCAAAGGAATTAAGAACCCTATCCTCCTCTACCGTTTGGACGCTGGTTAGAACCTGATCTTTCCTTACTTCTTTGAGCTCGGAAGCAATCGGCAGTACATGAAGCGATATATCTGGAGGAGCGGTACTGCCAATTTCCCTGGTATGGATTATCTCGTCGGTAAGAATGAGATTAACGGGGGTATCACCTACCATTAGACTGGAAAGCGCCGTGCCTTTGGGCTTATAGACTACATTTTCAAAGTTGGTAAAACCATATTCAAAAAGTTTTCTCATATCCGTATAGATACTTGTCTTGCTTGGCGACTTTAAAACAACGCCAAGTAAGGCACGTCCGTCTCTCTCAGCAGTAGCGACGTAGGTATTGCCGGCTGAAGAGGTATAACCGGTTTTCATACCGGTTACGGTAGGCTCGGTCCAGATAAACTCATTGATGTTATACATTTCCGTAGGAATATTTTCTCTGTTTCTAGGGATAATCTTCGTCTTCGTCTTGACGTAATCTCTGAAAACAGGATTTTGATAAGCAAAACGGGCAATCATTGCCAGATCCCGGGCTGTAGTTAGATGACCGTCCGCGCTTAAGCCGCTGGGGTTCTTAAAAGAGGTGTTTAATGCTCCGATTTCTTTGGCCTTAGCATTCATCAAATCTGTGAAGCCTTGGATATCGCCGCCAATATGCTCCGCAATGGCCACCGCTGCGTCGTTAGCAGAGTTAAGCAACAAAGCATAGAGAAGGTTTTCCAGAGTCACTTGCTCACCTGGTTCCAGATAGATACGTGTTCCCTGGGTCAATTCCTGATCCAGCACGGAGGGACCGGCGGTTACCAGATCATTTAGATTTCCTTTTTCCAGAGCAATGAGAGCGCTCATAATTTTGGTAGTGCTGGCCGGTTCAAAAGGATGATCGGGATTTTTGGCAAAGAGGGTCTGGCCTGTGGTAATATCAATTAAAATGGCGCCTTCGCTGCTTAGTTCCGGAACCGGTACTTTATCTGGAGAGCCGAAGACAGGTACTGCGAAGTTTAGTAGCATAGCCAGGGCTGTGAATAGTACTGTAATTAATCTCAAAACTAAAACCTCCAAGGAACAAAATAATAATCGATAAGCGTTACCTAAAAAGCTTATCAAAAATTGATAAAATAATCTATCTTACCGTGGGAAAAACATTGAAGTCGTTTCTAATGTTAGCAAAGGGTCTCCATTCTCTAAATTTCTCAATTGTCTTTTCTATCTACTTGACGGGGAGCACACCAAGAGTCATGGGAATGAAAGATCAGCAATCTGAAAAAAATACGAACCATAGTACGTAATTAGAGAATGAGATGAAGATGGAGGGATAGCAGTGACAAACAGCGAATTAATCGGACTATTAAAGAAACGCTTTGAGGAAAATATGAACCGGCATAAAGGTCTTGAATGGGCTGAGGTGCAGGCAAGGTTGGAAGAGAGTGGGGAAAAACTTTGGTCACTCAGTGAAATGGAAAGAACCGGCGGTGAACCCGATGTTGTTGCTCAGGATGAAGTGACGGGTGAATACATTTTTTACGATTGTTCACCGGAAACGCCAAGCGGGCGCAGGAATATTTGCTATGACGGTAAAGGCCAGGAAGAGAGAAACAAGAAAGGAATATTTCCGGAGGGCAATGCAGTTGAGATGGCAGCGGCCATGGGCATTGAGCTTCTAGCGGAGGAACAATACAAAGAGTTGCAGAGACTTGGTAATTTCGATCTCAAGACGTCCAGCTGGCTGAAGACACCTTCCGACATTAGAAAGCTCGGCGGAGCCATCTTTGCTGACCGTCGCTACGACCATGTCTTCGTTTATCATAACAGCGCACCCTCCTTCTATAGCAGCAGGGCATTTCGTGGTTGCCTGAGGGTTTGAATGTTTCAAAGGGCTGGTTTTAATATTGCAACAACAGTTTGCCAAAGTAGATTGGAGAGGTGATCATGGGGAATACGGATAAATTTGAAATGATAGCTGATAGATATGACACACCTGAAAGAGTGGAAATTGCCAAGGAATCAGCAGCTGCTATTCGCGAATATTTAGTTGAGGCTAAAAGCAAGAGTGCTATTGATTTTGGGTGTGGAACCGGCCTTGTGGGCATGAACTTATTGAATGAGTTTGATTCGATGCTTTTTCTGGATACATCACAAGGCATGATTGAGCAAATTAAGCAGAAAATAGCCGGTTCCAATCTACAGAAAGCAACCACATTATGCTTTGACTTTGAAAAAGACAGCCTTGCGGGCTTGCATGCCGACTATATTTTTATGGCTCAGGTATTGCTTCATATCCCTGATGTTGGACTGGTTTTATCAAGATTGTATGAGGTACTAAAAGAAGGCGGACATTTATTGATCGTGGATTTTGATAAAAATGAAAAAGTAGTTTCAGATCAGGTTCATAACGGATTTGAACAAACAGAGCTGGTTGAGCTCATGACTGAAATAGGCTACAGAAAGATTCAAACCAGGACTTTTTATACCGGAGCTAAATTCATGGGGCAGGACGCATCTTTGTTTATCCTTGATTCCCAGAAACTCTAAATCCTCTCGATAAGGGATGGATTGCTCCGGGCAAATCCGGCAAAAAAGAGGAAGATATGATAAAGGTCCTGAAATGTGGAAAGGAATACAGCAATAAAATGAAACGATTAGGCAGAGAATTTTATAATAGAGATTCATTAATCGTCGCCAGAGAACTGCTGGGGAAGGTCCTCGTACACGAAATAGAAGGGCAGAAAGTTTCGGCAAGAATTGTTGAGACAGAAGCCTATAGGGGTATTGAAGACAAAGCTGCCCATTCTTATGGCGGAAAAAGAACGCCCAGAGTAGAAGTGATGTATGGAGGGCCAGGGTTTTCTTATGTATTTATGATCTACGGTATGCACTATTGCTTTAATGTGGTTACCAGAGAAGAAGGAAACCCGCAGGCTGTATTGATCAGGGCGGCTGAACCAAGGGAAGGCTCTGAGCTGATGGCCCAAAATCGGTTTAAAAAATCATATCATCAGTTAATCAAGAGCCAAATACTTGGGCTGACCAATGGACCGGGGAAGTTATGCAGGGCTTTATCAATTGATAAAAGCTTAAATGGAGAAGATTTGTGCGGCGGCAAACTCTATGTGGCAGAGGAAAGCCAGGAAAGCTTGAGCATAGTAACTGCTAAACGGGTGGGAATTGATTATGCTGAGGAAGCTAAAGATTATCCTTGGCGATTTTATCTAGAAGATAGCCAGTATGTTTCAGTAAAGTAAAAGATATAACCTTCATCTCCGGAATCCTCGATGGGATGGAAAAACATGATCTGGCATTCCGAACCCGACCCATTAAAAGTTAATCAATATAATTGTCTTGACAATTATATTGGGGAGGTGTAATAATGACTTCCGGACCTGATAATTCATTGGGATTTGTTTTAAATCGGACTAATAACAAACTTAAAAATGCCTTGATTCAAATTTTGAAACCATATGATATCACACCAGAGCAATGGGGGACACTAAAGCGCTTATGGCAACAAGATGGGATTTCACCTAAATGCATAGCGGAATTGACATTCAAGGACCAGCCCACAACTGTAAGAATATTAAAAAAGCTGGAGAAAAAAGGGCTGATATTCAGAGAGGTGAATTTAGCGGATAATCGCTCCTATTTAATATATCTTACAGATAGAGGAAAAGAATTAAAAGATATCCTGATACCCCTGACTGAAAAAAAGTTAAAGGAAGTTTTGAAAGGCATCGATCAACAGGAAGTACAAAAATTGCTTGAAATACTTAATAGCTGGACAGTGAAAAGTTCTCAGCCTTAAGAAGCCCATGAATCTGAGTCAACAGAG